>Ga0307517_10000982_pt1 | contig 48340 bp, 70 predicted proteins | sample 23_EM_MG_FD_194515 | JGI IMG/M metagenome (GOLD analysis project Ga0307517, IMG submission 194515) | Populus trichocarpa ectomycorrhiza microbial communities from riparian zone in the Pacific Northwest, United States - 23_EM | ecosystem: Host-associated > Plants > Roots > Unclassified | place... | reverse complement strand
GGAAGCAGTTGGTACCAACCAACCTAGCTCCCATTCCCTACACTGAGACTTGGGATCCCATGGCTCAGGTATCTTTGTCTGGGCCCCTAGAGGAAGAGTTTCCTCTGAACTATCTTCATAGTGCAGAGTACCAGGAGCACTATTGGTATCCAGCTTCTCCTGGTCTTGATTAGCTGTCTCCAATAAACCCTGTTGTCATGTGCTCCAGAAAGACAAGATAAGATATATAAAAAGGAAAACATAAGGGTAAACAACATAGAGGTGAAAAGTGTCCATGTAAAAGTGAAATAAAATACAACTATTGAGTAAAAACATAGCACCAGCTGAGAATGTGATGTCACTTACCTTTTTCCATGATACACTTTCAGTTCCATTTTGCTGATGCATCCACACTTTCTTTTACCAGAGTAGCTGGATGCTTATGTGACCTATTATGGTCACTCTTCATGTATAGTATATGGCAGGTAGGAGTTAATAGAGTAGATACCTGGGACACAAACAAATACATGCCCTGTTTATGATGTCCCTGAGTTTGTTAAATAGAAAAAGAGAGAAATCATAAACAGTCATGTCACGTAATAAGGAATAAGAAATATATTTTCAAGTTGGAAACAAGAAGGCAGAGGAAGTAAGCAGAGAGTGTAGATGTCATTCGACAGCAACTACAAGAACACAGCTCTCTAATAATCTAGATATCCACAAAAATATCTATCAAATGCACTGAGGGAAATATATAGAAGGTTATCAATAATAGAGAAGAATACCTGATAGATAAACATAGTTGGCATTAGAAAAGTTACTAGGGTAAAAAAGATTGTCCCAAGAACAAGGTGATCCATTTCATAAGACCACGTATCATTTCGGTTGCACAACTGGTTATAGCACTTCCCTGACCAAGCAATAAATCACATATGCTTCCAATGCAAAGATGATCATACCTTGAAATAGATTCCAAAGAGTAGAGGTAAAAAGCTTTAGGCCATAAACCACAGTGGTAGCAATGACATGACACATGTGCAAATGCAGAGCTGTCACTTGAATAATATCTGTAGCAAAGGCCACCAGTGTTGAGGCTCCAAGGAGGCCAAGACAGGCAAACCCATAGAATGCTATCTCCAAAATCTTCAGGAGCCAATCTGGGAGAATATCACCACTACCACCTCATAGATCATATAATTATCACGCACAACTCCAGGAAGAAATGATAACCATGAATGTCTGAGAGCAGAACTTGCTTAACTCCTGGTTCAGCTTCAATCCAATTGGCCAATGGTTAAACCAGTCAACAACCATAAGTGGTGTTGTGATCATTATCCCCTAAATCGAGTCCATGAGTTATGATCAGCATGAAATGTGAAAGGCATTTCGCACCTCAAACATGGTCCGGCTGGATAAGAGAAGGGTCTCCCGGTAGAGGATAACCATAGAACTGCAAGCAAGCCCTACAACAACATCCAGAGGCTCAGAGCTCAACGCCAATGAGACAACATTCGGGACAGGTAGATCCGTAGTCCTCAGATTCCCCCGAGGAGATATGTGGTAGATAACTTGTGAGATGGAATTGATTTTTTTGTCAAGATTCCTTGCTATGCTGTGACATTAGAAGGAGCATAGCCGGTAACACCAAGGGCCTCACCCGTAAAGAAAGCGAATGGAAACAACCGAACCATGTGGAATCGTTGATGAGTCTCAACTTCAAAGTTACTGCTGTGACTTTACGCGAATACTACTCTACACGTGGCCAGAGCCAGGCTCAGAATCTAGATAGACTTGGGCTGTCCCACTGACTACGCACGCTTTCCTGGCTACAATCCTTCCTGTTTTTGCAAGCCGCTGAGATCGCGAGTGGCACTGTAATCATCGCTTAGCGCTTGGAAAATATCTGAAGCACGGCGGTTTCCATACGATTGTGCAAGGGTCCCAAAAAAATCCAGTTCATCGATACGAGTTTCATCTGATCCACCTTGGTTGGATTCCACAAATAACTGTTGTGAGAACTATAAGTCTGATCCAGTGCACCCATCTCGTGTTGGATTTGCTTACGTGCACGCTATTCACAGACTGAAACCGCACAAAGCGCAGAGGGATCTGTTTTCCAACCCTAACATCCTCCTCAGATAATTGAACCACTTGAGCTACTTCCTGGGCATCCTGCACGTCTTCGAACCCAATCGATGGCCGGTTAACAAGGACCTTTATGACTAACGGCCCTTGGGATGGTTCGCGACTTTGTACCCTCAGAGCTTTTATTCTGACCGTCTGGTGGAACTGCGGGCATGGCTTGTGATGGTTTTCGCACACGGTAAAGAACAAGACTGACTGAGACGTTTAGCAGCAGTTGTTCATCTGCATCACTGAGAAGATAGGACCCTGGTTTTTCGCTTGATCGCATGATTGATTTGAGGTTATGGTCTGCGGACTCGTTCAGGCAGTTACTCTGTAAATGATCCACGTAGGCGAGGAGAGATGGCTAAGGTAGACTTAACGAGAACGAAATCAACGTCGAGGCCGGGAGGGGGCGTACATCTGCATTGGTGGACATTGTGATTGGTCGCGTATTAGGAACATATCATTACTCGATCATTCCAATCACGCCTTTCAACAGATAATGCATTCGTCTTTCGCCTGCTCCCTCGAGGGGCGCGCCATGTTCACCTTCTTGTTTCCCGCCCTCTTCATCTCCGTTAGCCGGTTCATCGCCCTTTTGTTCCCTTGAGCTGTTGACCGGCGAAGAGCTTATTAACCAACTCGGGCCGGAGAGCGAAAACGCGCACCTGCAGAACGCATATACCACCGTTTCGCGAATTCCACATCTTGCTTAACACCTATACCCACCTCGGCGTAATAGCCTACAGCATACTCAGCCTTGCTGAGGCCACGGTTTGCCGCCCTCCTCGCCCAGAGATATGCTTCCGAGTCGCTCTGTTTCAATACACCCTCACTCCCTGTCAGATACCAGCCACTTAAAGCCAGCTCGGCTTCACCGTGACCCTTCTCTGCGGCCTTCGTGTACCAAGCTATTGATCGCCTGGGATCTATTGGACAAGTAAGGCTCCCATACTCGTAGCATTGTCCCAACTTGAATTGCGAGTGGGTGTAGCCAAGATGTCCTGCCCTAGTAAACAGCTCCCTGGCGTATGCGGGATCAAACGGAACAACTTGAGAGCCAGGGTTTGCGTACAGCAGGGCCAGCTCGTGTAGGGCGTGAGGATTTTCTTCATCCGCTTGCTCGGCCGCCCGCTGCAACCACCCAATCGCCTCCCGAGGGTTCTTGAGTCCCGCTAGAGTCCCGTGAAGCAGGATGACGCCGAGCTTGTACATAGCTGCCGTGTCGCCTAACGAAGCAGCCTTCCGGTAGAACGCAAATGCCCTGTCTGGTTCCTTCTTGGTCCCGGCCCCAATTTCGTTGCAGACCGCAACCCGGTAACAGGCAGCGGGATGGTTTTGCTTGGCTGCTTGCAGATATAGATGGTATGCTCGTTCATGATCCACTTGCAGCCCCAGCATCCCGGTCCCATAGCAATTCGCCAAGAAGAACTGGGCTTCGTCGTAGGCTTCGCCCTGAGTAGCTAAGCGACGAACGACCTTCAACGACTCCTGAACCAGCAGATCGCGGTACTTCTTGACGGAGCGTTGATCTTTTGCGTTTGCACCAATCTTTTTAGCGGCATCGATGAGGTACTTGGCGTAAAGAAAATGTGCTTCGGGATCGGGGTCATCTTTGATTCGCAAACGATACTGATCGATGTATTCCTTGGTGTATGGAGGTGCGCTCAGATCCACCGCCTTCGTCTTTGCCGTCCTCGGAGAGACCGATGTGCCTGTATTTGTCCTGTCAGGTCGTGGTCGCATCTCAATGTCGTCCGCCGCAGAGTTGATCGGGGGGGTCACGACGGAAGCGGTGTCGCTGGACTGGAAATAACCGCCGTGATGATCCGTGGCATGTTCACCAGGAATCGGGTAGGTTGCAGAGTGTCCGGATGGATGAGGCACCGGATTGTGTGTGTTGGTGGGATAGTACGAAGAAGCAACTTGGTATGAGCCAGATGATGTTCCGTGCTGTGGTTGACTTGGGGGAGGACCCATTCCAAGGACATCAGAAGCCGCGGAATAGAAATTGCTGTACTCTGCTTTACGTGTATCAGAAGGGTGAACGAGTATTTCTTCTAAACACTCACGTTGCTGGAAATATGCCTGAGAATGTGGGGGGTGGTGATACTGGGATGGAGGGTCGGTGGCGCTGTATGAGGCGGAAGAATATGCCATGGGATCATTCCAGTACGGTTGGGTAACGTGTGCGCCAAATTGGTCACCGTTTGGACGAGACTCGTAGCCGCTATGATAGCTGGCAGAGTCATCGTATGGTGGGTTTGGGTAAACAGAATCCTGGGGAGGGGGTGAACGAGTCGGGAGCCCTTGGCTGGGGGAGACCGGCAACGAGGGGCCACGGCGGCCTGGCTGTGTCGACGTGGACGTTCCCGCACGCGGAATAGGGTCTGTATATTTGGGCGGACTTTCCAACTCTTGTGAAATGGCCTCATCCAACCTCAACGTAGAAAAGGAGTCGATTACGGCGGTTGGATCATATTGGTGAACAGGGGTCGTTCCTTGAACTGCTAGAACCATCAGCAAGCGCAAACGAGAAGGTGACGCTCAAAACGACACTGACGAGGAGGGTCGTTAGTGTTCTGAAACATGAGACACGGTAACTGAATCCGTAACGGGAGGGTGGTGAGCAGGCGTGAGAACTCTTGGGACAGTGTAAATGGGCGTAGAATTACAACCGACTCTAACCTGACCAACTCCAATCTTCAATCGTTCTCTCGATCCTCTGCCTTTCAATCCCACTCTCTGTCTTTCGAACCCTAAGCAAAACCTTGCGCCGCTTCAAAACCTCAGCTTCTCCTGCTCCATCGTCCTGCCGTCCGTCCGTCCAAGTGGTAACCCACTCATCCAAAGATTCCGGTCGCAATGCCCGCACCTTGGTGACTTCCTCCCCTACGTCTTCGTCCACAACTTTGTCCCACTTCTTGGGGACAAAATTCTTGAACACTCCGACCGGCGTCCGTATCATTCCCCCGCACCGCCCATCGTGGGTGTGGTCGACTTCAGTGTCGCTCGTGTAACCCAGTGCATGTTTGACTCTCCATCTCAACTCCCTGGCTACCGCAGGGGCATCCTTCACCTTTTCCCCAGGAACGTTTTCCTTGCTCTCTTTCTTTGCCGCCTCTGACCCACGTTCGATGATCCTGGACTCGCTGACAAGGAAGTCTGCCAGGGATAGAATCGATTCTAGAATACGGGGGGATAGTTCCTCCCTCGCTTTCAGATCCCGCAGGTAACTTTCACCCACATACCAGCATAATCTAGAAAGGATACACGTCAGCGGCTTTCTGCTGAAGAGAATATGCCACGTACTTCGTGAAGAGTGGGAAACGAAACTTCTTTGGAACGTGAGTTGCTATCTCAATATCCTTTACCCGCATTTCTGCCCGGTGATGTCGCACCACCAAAAAGTCAGGGTGACAAATGTGAGCATCGGAGGTCACTCACGAGTAACAACGTTGAGAGAGTTGAGGAAGTTGCCCCCAAAGACGAGGGTATCAACCGGAGTATACTTGGTAATCGATGGTCACACCACTGGCCAATGACTTTCAGAGTGCCAACTCACGACGGCGTGAATCCAGCCTGTAGGAATGACCATGGTGTTTCCTTGAACCAATTCAACCTTGTAAACATTGTCCACCAGATCACCGAGCCACGTAGTCGTTTGTATTTCGCTACCTGACCACTTCTCGTAGGCAGCAAGGTTTTCGGGTGTCGGGCGGGCAAAAAAGAATGTCTAAAGGACGCTCGTATAAGGTCAGTGTGCAACCCGAACCTGAACAAGAAACCACCTTTCTCCCCCAAAGGATGTGATAATAAACTGAAGAGCCTGCGAAGTCGATGTGCCAATCCTAAAGATGCAACATCACCAAGACAGTTCACAGGATCAACCACGCAAACGCACCGTCCAAGCGCCACTGACACCCATGAGGCAGTAGAGTTGTACCTTGGGCCATAGGTTCCCTTTTCCTTTCTTCGAGTGTGGCCAGTGGTTCTCCACCCAATCCAAGTCTCGAACAAGTTTAGGCGGAACCACCTGGTCCCCGAGCGCGGTCCCTGAAATTTCTAATGAAATCACATTCCGGACCTTGTCACGAGTAGCAGGCTCGGTAGAGAAATAGTTGGCCCATTTTCCAATAGTCCAACCAGGGGAGTTCGATTGGGTAGATACATCTGCGACATGAGGCACGTTAGACACCGGAATGATACGATGGGAGGCAAGAGTCAGACCTATCACCTCTATCGGTGTCGCCTCCCCAAGGATCTCCGAGATGTCTACGACGGACAACTCTTCAGGTGGCATCTTCATTCCAAGTCCCTCTGGTGCTTCGATAACGATTGGTTCCTCCATTGCGTGCGAGTCTTGTTCTAGCCAGGCAAGACAAACATCCCCGCCTTTCATCCGTTTGAAAGACTCCTTCATTATTGGCTTGCCTTCCAACATCTTCAGCCATTTGTTGGTGTTAGATTCGGTACCCGTATGCTGATCGGCAAGTTCCCTCGTGGCTCGCTTTCTCGATGATTTCCGAATGGGCGGCTTGTGGCTGATAGAACGTGTAACGTCCTTACTCAGACATGGTTGGCAGTACCTGGAGAACGTGAGATGCGAGGTGGTTGGCGAAGAGAATCTCCTACCATTTGTCCACGGTCTCAAGGTCACCCTGCTGCCCCACGCACCTCCAATGGAACCAGCTCTTGCAGGCGTCACATCTCACCCAACTTTCCCGGTCTACAGAGTTGGAGTTTTGTTCACCTTCGTCTTGGCACGCGGGGCACTTGTCGTCGGAAGTGCCGATGTCCGCTGAAACTGGAACACCAGTCTCAGCAGTTTCCTCGGTCTCTTCGGGGGTTTTGAGAATATTACGGGTTGATCGTCGTCGAGGTTTGGCCATCCTTGATCGGGCACGTGGTTGCTGCGGACGTGACGTGATTATAGCGCTCGGATGAGCTCATCCAGGTTGCATTTCGATGGACCTCGGGGCCTCTTACAGAGTACGTCCTACATTTGTATCTATCCTCCTCAGATACGAGGTTTATTTCTCACTCAAATCAGCAACGCCAGGCAGGACCTTGGACAGGGAGGTTCATTGGCGGTTGCCCATGGAAAAATGTGAGACACTCACCTTTCCTTCCAACAACTCGAGGCTAGCGCCCCCACCGGTGCTAACGTGGCTGATTTTGTCTTCTGCGCCATATTGCGCGACAACTGTTGCGGTGTCCCCTCCCCCAACAATGACCACAGCACCATTCCTGGCTGCTTCAATATTGGCATCGAGGAGAGCCTTAGATCCTCCGGCGAAGGCCGGGAACTCGAACACGCCAGGTGGGCTGGGTTTTACCAGTAAGTGAGCGAACAGTTTAGGGAACGAAAAACTTGCCCGTTCCAAAGAATAGTCTTAGCCTCCAAAACTGTGTTCCGAAACAACTCGCGACTCTTTTCCCCAGCGTCCAATCCCAACCAACCGTCCGGAATGCCTTCGGAATCTGACGCCTCCCCGACCTGTGAATTTTCAGCCAGGAGTATATCATTATTGACGGGAGTCCGCTGGGCGTACTTGGGCTTCCTTGTCAAATTTGTCCCCAGTAATATAATCAACTGGTAAGACCAACTTGACGTTCTTCTTTTCTGCCTTTTCTACGAGCCCTGCCACCTTTTCGGAACCAGCTGCGTCAAACAGGGAGTTTCCAATCTGTGAAGGATCAATTGGTGGCAAAAGTAGCCAACGATGTCAGACCAACCGAGACATTCTCGAGCGTTTTCTTGAATGTGAATGCCATCCCTCCACATACGATCAGGGAATCGACCTGTAGTTCATCCGTTTCAAACGAGGACTTTCGGGACGGAAGAGTAACCCGACCTTATCCAACATATTATCGATCAGCTGGATCTTATCGGAAACCTTGGCACCACCGAGAATCGCAAGGAACGGACGATCGGGGTGCTCCAACGCCTTGGAGAAGAACTCGAGTTCTTTTTTGACAAGGAACCCGGAGGCCCTCTGAGAGAGTTTTACTCCAACCATACTGGAATGGGCCCGGTGAGCGGTTCCAAAGGCATCGTTCACGTATACATCACCAAGTTTCGTGAGGTTCTGGCGGAATTCCTCGACCTTGGTGGGATCAGCTTTGATTTTCTTGCCCTCCTTATCCTTTGCGGATCCTTCCTCCTCGATGTGGAACCGGAGGTTCTCCAAGAGAATGATAGAACCTTCCGGGGAAGAACCAACAGTAGACTCGACGTTGGGCCCAACACAATCTTCGACAAATATGACTTCCTTTTTGAGAATTTTGCCCAGTTCCTCAGAGACAGGTTTAAGAGAGTATTTGGGGACGACTTTCCCATCTGGACGACCGAGATGGGACATGAGGATGACCTTGGAGGCGCCTTTAGAGGGAGTTGATTGAGAGCGGGCTGCGGGGGATCGGATAAGTCAAACCTTTATCTACGGCATGTGTAATGGTGGGCAGGGCCGCGACGATGCGCTTGTTTTCGGGATAAGCATGGTGAAGCCTGAAACGATGCCGGATACCTACCGCGGGATTCGTGATCCTGCCGTCCTGCATGGGGACGTTGAAGTCAACCCTAATCAACACTCGTTTGCCTTTGAGATCAACGTCGGTAATCGACAACTTGTTTGCGATGGACATGGTTGTGGAAGGTGAGAATCAGGGAAGAAGAGAGATAACAAGCGTCAATATCGATTTTAACTCCCGACCGCGATCATGGAGGCGGCCTCGACGCCGGCTCTCGGAAACTCGCTCGGCCTTGACATTCAAAACTTGTCAATTGAGGACGACGGAACGATACCAGCTCCTGAACCTTCCGAGCAGCCCGCGCACACTCCAAAAAATGGGTCAACTGACACAGCAAAGAAGGCGGAAAAGAAGAAGCCTTATGTGAACGCAGACCGGCACATGACTGGGTCGAATCCTAGGGTAAAAATCGTTCCCATACATCTAACCAAACAAATCTACAATCCTCTGGCAGGAGAAACCAAGTGATGATGAACTTACTGCTCGCATGGCCAGAATCCGAGAGAACAACGAGAGGATAAAGCAACGCCGATTGGTTTGTGGCGCACCCGCTCCGACCCTGGATCTAACTGACGCAGCTGGTCCCGCAGGATGTGCAAGCGGACGAAGACGCTTTCAAGAAGAGCGAGGAAGACGAAAGGGCCATGCAGGCCCGGATACGCAAGGTACAGGAAGGTGTCAACAATGCGCGACAACAGAGCGCACGTCGGAAGATGGAAAAGATTGAGGCACGCGAGTGGGACACTGGAAAAAAGGATGGGCAACCAGAAAATGTGTGGGGCCACGAGGAGGAGGGGGGGAAGGAAGGAAAGCCTCGTGGACGGGGACGGGGACGTGGTCGCAGTCGTGGTCGTGGGCGGGGTCGTGGCCAAGGTCAGGGTGACGCTGTTGCAGCAGACAGTGACCCATGGTCTCCGACGACCTCCGGAACAGAGGCCAACGGCAGAGAGTTGGATGTAAATCAGACTCAGTCCGACTGGTCATCTCGACCTGCCTGGGATTAATCTTTTTTTTTCGTACACAGTATGCGCATACATCTGATCACCTTTGTCTTTCACTCCTTCCACAATGCCAAGAGGCATCCTCTTGACCTCAAATCTCCCTCAACTTCAGAACCTGATAAAGAGGGACCCTGAAGCGTACAAGGAAGAGTTTCTTCAACAATGGAATCACTACAACACCATTCGTCAGATTTTTCATCTCAACCTCGAGGAACAGGCAAACCATTTTCGTGAGCTCATCTCCTTCATTGCCCAGGTATTGGTTCTCCTGTCCTTCCGAGACCCCCGCGTGTGTATTTATGGCGGTCCTTAGCTTGCCCAATGTTATCCAAAAGAAACCGCGGAATTCCCAGCCCAACTATCCGCTCTGCTCAGGGATAACTACCCAATCTTGCCCCCAGACATCCGCAGGTCCTTGATCCAGAACCTGGTCATGCTGAGGGGTAGAAATATAATATCCTCCGTAACGTAACCTACTTCCCCGTCGGCCTTCATCCCCTCTGGCCCCTGACGACCTACATCCAGGTTGTTACAAACAATCTTTCCGCTGCTCCCCCGGACGACGTCCACCTCCTTGCGAACGTTCATACGGAAAACCATCTTATCCGATATAACACTTGCAAACAGTCGTACCAAGAACCATAAACTCAACAGGGTTGTTCAGTCCATGCTGTTCGGAATGGTCGAACGAGGAATAGGCCTCGACTTCGTCGGAGATAAGGGGAAGGCTAAAGCCGTCCCCGACTCAGCGTTGGGACTAGTTGGCCAGGACGCTATGTGGGCCGTGGTTTTGACCAAGGAAATGTGGCAGAAGTCCATCTGGTCCGTCCTCCCCGTACTGCCTCGTTCTACCCTAACTCCTCAAATAGGAATGACGCGAAATCCGTCGCAATCATGGCTATGGCCTGCCTTCACCCTGTCGTTAAGGTACAAAGTGCTTCGATGCATTTCTTCTTGGATCTCGACCAAGACGATGACAAAATGGAAGCCAGCGACGACGAGGCAACTCTCCTGTTTTATCTTCGTATACTGTCCTCATTGAACGGTTCGACCATAGGGTCCAGATCTAAAGTCGTTGCGACACCGTCGTGAAATAAATAAGAAAACTCGTTCCGGAGACAAGAAGTTGGAAAGGCGAATGAAAAAAATGAAAAAGGTTCGTTAATCGGTCACCTCCGTCCACACGCACACCAAAAATCGCCCTCCCAGAAACGTGCCGAAAAATCGAGTTCGCAATCGGGGAACTTCCCTGCATTGCAGCTCTTACATGACCCTCAGACTTTCGGGGAGAAATTGTACGAAAACTTGGGCCGTTACGAGAAGAGGCTGTCACTGGATCACAAAATCATCATAATGCAGCTCCTATCACGCGTCATGGGGTCGCACAAGCTGTGCATACTCGGATTGTACACATATGTGGTCAAGCATATCACCTACCATCAACTCCATATCCCCTCCATTTTAGCTGCACTAGCGCAGTCCGTCCATGAGCTAACGCCACCAGATGCGCTTGAGCCCGTGATCCGGAAGATCGCTCAAGAGTTTATCCATCCAGGTGTGGGCAGCGAGGTGATCGTGGCCGGGCTGAATACCATCCGCGAGATCTGTCGGAGGCAGCCGTGGGCTATGGACGAAGATCTCCTTGGTGACCTCGTGTCGTATAGGAAAAGCCGCGATAAAACTGTGGTGGCTGCAGCCAGGGGACTCCTCCAGTTGTTCCGGGAAGTCAACCCTGTTATGCTTAAAAGACGAGACAGGGTCAGCATCTAGAGCACTCAATTAGGCTTATATTGATACTCTAACAGGGGAAAGAGGCTAGCATGGGTCATACTAAGGAAGCACATTCTCTGCCTTTTGGCCACAATGTGAAGGCGGCAGAGGATATCGACGGCCTCATCGTAAGTTGCAGTTGTCCAGAAATTCACCTATTCGCTGAGAACATAGCTACGCCAGCTCCTCGAGGACCACTTGAAGTCCCTCCACACAGAAAATTTAGGGGAAGACGCTGAGGGAGAACAGGCTTGGGATGATTGGCTCGTCGAGTCCGACTCGGATTCTTCTTCGGACGAATCGGACTGGATCGATGTGAAATCAGATGGATCGAATAACCTCGACATCAGTGATAGTGACAGCGAAATGGCCAATGGCGAACCTGGCTTCGCAAGGTCTTATGAGCACGAGCAGTCGTCAGTGAGGATATCATCGCTTGCGACTACAAAGGTGAGAAACGCCGCGTCCCACAGAAGCTCGGGCTGACACCCCTCTTAGATACTTACGCCGGCAGATTTTGCTTTGATAGACGACCTCAAAATCAAGGCTGCCACCGCGGTTTTCGAGAAGACGAGTGGGCCTGTCACCAAACGGAAGCTCGCGACTTTGGAAGCGAATAAAAAGTATGCCGTTGTGGATAACGATTTCATTTCAGAGAACGACATCCTGGGGCCAAGGAAGAAGGTCAAGGCTGATTATACGGAACGCATAGCGTCCGTTGAAAAAGGCAGGGAGGGTCGGGAGGCGTTCGGCTCAAACAAAGGCAAGAAAAAGAAGGAAGTACCGAGTAGCTCGACGAACAAGGAGAAGGCGAGGAATAAGCCTTTCATGATGGTCATGAGCAGCGGTGCGGTGAGGGGGAAGAAGAGGGCGTCTTTAAAAGAAAAGCAGCAGAGACTTCGCAGGCACATTGACAAGTCGAAACGATCGAGATAGCATCTTGTCACTCAGCCAAAACCGCCAATCACATGGAACCTTCTCACAAACGTCGGCGCCTTCTGCAACGTTCTCCCTCGCCACAGTATAGGCTCGACGACGAGGAAAACGACGACTATGAACCATATGTGCCCGTAGCGCGGCGACGGCAAGAGAGATTAGCGAAACTCTCATCCTGGGCAAAAACCCCGGACAAGCGCGGTCTCACGTCCACTCCTGAGGATCGAACTGACCAACTCCAAGACGAGGATGAGGAAGAAATTAGGAGGGAAAAGTTGCGGAAGGACCGGACGCTATTGGCCGAAGCTCAGGAAGTCCATCTTAAGAAAGCAGCTGAGGGTGCGTGTTCACCTCATTTTCCTATAACTCCAGTTCACCATATCCCAGATGCAATGAAGACTGAAGCTGAAAAGCGAGACGAGCAAGATGCTGAAATTCTCGCTGCAGTCGCGACACGGCGGAAGCTTGCTTCAGACCTGGAACTAGCGAAAGGGATCCAGTATACCGAGTCCCTACAGGTGTCGTGAGTCTTCGCTTAGTAAGGCACGAGATCGTGTCACCACTGATGTACGAACAACCCCCATTAGGTGGCGTCCTCCCAAATACATCAGAGAAAAGACTCCGGAGCAACTGATCCGAATCCGCGAGAAGTACCATATCGTTGTGGAAGGTGAAAGTGCCCCTCCCCCTATCGAGTCTTTTGCCGTGAGTTAAAATTCTCTTCCCATGCCACCCTCCTCACCCGTTCACTGTTATAGGACATGAAGTTGCCTAGTGGTATAATACAGCATTTGAAGAAGAACAAGATCGTCAAACCTACACCAATCCAAATACAGGGCATCCCTACTGCGCAAGTCAAAGCGTCCCGCTTACCTTTCCAAATATTTGTTGACGTGCGCCCTTTAGGTTCTCTGGGAGAGATATGATTGGGATTGCCTTCACAGGGTCGGGGAAGACCTTGGCTTTTTGCCTTCCAGCGATTATGATGGCTCTCGAGGAAGAAACCAAGTTGCCCCTCACCCGCGGAGAAGGCCCTGTCGGGGTGATCCTTTGTCCCTCGAGAGAACTTGCCACTCAGACATTCGAGAATATCAAGGCATGGACGGACGTGCTAGTCAGAGATGGTCGTCACCCTCCCTTGAACAGCTTACTTTGCATCGGAGGTATCTCCATGAGTGAACAGAGTCATGCGTTTACAACAGGTATTCACCTTGTCGTCGCAACTCCGGGGCGCCTTATCGACATGCTGGAGAAGAAACGGTTCACCTTTAATAACTGCAAGTACTTGTGCATGGACGAGGCAGATAGGATGATAGACCTTGGGTTTGAAGAAGATGTTCGTAACATTATGAGTTTCTTCAAGGTATGATCTTGAACTTTATAAATTGCTCTTTCTCATCTTCCGGCAGAGACAGCGTCAGACTCTCCTCTTCTCCGCTACTATGCCAAGGAAAATCCAGGATTTTGCCCAGCAATCTCTTGTAAAACCTGTCCTGGTGAACGTCGGCCGTGCAGGAGCGGCAAACCTCGATGTTCTCCAAGTGGTCGAGTATGTGAAACAAGAGGCAAAAATGGTTTATTTGTTAGAATGTCTCCAGAAGACCCCACCACCGGTGATCATCTTCAGCGACAACAAGAACGAAGTGGATGGTATGACACCTCTGCCTCTGGGAAGCTTGGACTGACTCGCGCGTAGATATTCAGGAGTATTTGCTTCTCAAGGGGATCGAGGCGGTCGCAATTCATGGATCAAAGAGTTGCGTGCTCCCCTGCGTTCGATTCACTGATCTGACTACTCTATAGCACAGGAAGAACGGCAATATGCAATCAGATCCTTCAAATCTGGCGCAAAGGATGTGATGGTAGCTTCAGGGGTAGCATCCAAAGGCCTTGACTTTAATGACATACAGCACGTGATCATTTTTTCTATGCCAAAGGAAATCGAGGACTACGTACATCAGATTGGACGCACCGGGCGTAGCGGTAAAACGGGCATCGCCACCACGTTTGTCAATATGAACACACAGGATCAGACGTTACTTGATCTGAAATACCTACTGATGGAGGCCGGACAGAAGTGAGTCCATTTCCAAGAACCACGGACTCTGCTCTCTGATATTACCCTGAAGGGTACCTGCATTTTTGGAGAAGGTAGAAGATCCCCGCGTTGCTCAGGGTAGCGCGCTCAAAGGATGTCCAGTCTGTGGCGGTAAGCCAGTCACAACACCTCCCCGTGAATCCGCACTCGACCATTCTTGTAGGGTTGGGTCATGGAATCTCTAATTGCCCAAAGCAAGAGGAAACGCAGCGAAGGCAGATTGCATCACACCGTGTCCAAGACATGGGGGGCTACTAAAGGTCCAAGCTACAAGTAAAATACAACTTTTCTGGAAGGGACAGCACCGGAGCAGTACGTCTCCGAGTGTCACGCACGATATGTATACTGTTTATGCAACGCTCTGAAAGAACACGTTTAAACCATTTCAAGGGATAGACGCGCAAGCCAGGAGGGTCTCACTCTTTGATGTGTAGCTTGGGGAAGTGATGATTGTGTAAGATCGCAAGGAACCGCTTTCCGCAGAGCTTGAACATATCTTTGTACCCTTCGAACTCGTGCATGTAGCGCCTCAAGGCCTCGGAGTCTGTCCCAGTCAGGCGCGGTCTCCCCGGTAAGATATAGAACACTCACCTTCGACAGTCAGGAGGCTTAGGTGGTGGATGCTCGTTTCGTGAATGAGGTCATTCGGGTTCGCGAAATTGTTGATGATGGCGATCTGGCGTAAATTGAGAAGAGCCTTAGCACATCATCGTCCAGCTTACCTCATTACGTGCTTTTAGGAGCTCGTTAAAACATCTCGTTAAGACACTGTCTGGGGGAGCGACTGATGCTGCAGTGGCACCAGCAGGCCTGCTAAGCGGTGAGGATGATTGAATGTCTTCCATCTGATCCTCTTCGCCAGAAGAGTCCACGTAGAGGGGGTCGTAGTTGTGCGCAGGGGTGCCCCCAGTTTCGGGTTTCTTGGGGGTTCCCCTAGGCTTTGAGCTGGCAGATGCACCGTTCTTCGGGAGAGTGGAACTCTGCGGCTCCGTGGCCTTTACCTGCAATACCAGCGAAAGCTTCCGCTTTTTGAAACCCACCGCACTTGACCCAAGCTACAACAATATTAGCTCTGCATACGAAACCCCCGGTCAGCCCGCAACTCACGATGATATACTTGACCGACCAAGCGTCCTTCCGGATAAAAGACCAGTCCAGGCCACCCTGCTTGACGAGTTGATCGATAATCCGAGTGACAAGATCCTTATTATAACATTTCCCAGAACCGAACAGTGGGTTGTGCTGGAGACCCCTCGACTTCACCTCCTTCTTGTTCGCCCCCCGGTAAACGTCCACAAGCATAGTTTTAGAGAGTGTATTGCCGTTCATGGTCAAGTCAGAAACGATTTGGAGGAGGTTGCTCGCCGCATCAGTGAAATCCTGTTTGACCATTACTTCATCCTTGAGACAGACGTCACAGCGTTTCCGGCAGTGTCGTGGATCGAACTGCTCTCCGAAATGTCGCAGAATCTGTTGTCGCCGGCACTCCATTTCATTATCGCAGAATTCTCTGACTTCCTGGAGTTGTTCCAGTTGGTGCTGTTTTTCGTTGTTATCGAGATCTCCACTGTGGATCAGACTCATGCGTTTCCCGTAGTCCCCCGCGTTCCAATCTAAGAAAATCGGTAGATGAATTGGAAATCGAACTTTCGTGGAGGATAAACTTACAGAGGATGCAATCTGCTGGATTTCCATCTCTGCCAGCTCGTCCGGTCTCCTGGTAGTACCTAGACGAAGTCGTGAGATACTGACCCATTGGACTGCCGCCCGGCTTACCCATCGAAGGAACGCGGGAGAGTCTGGTGTACGACGTAACGCACTGGCGCCCATCAGACGTCAGGTAGACTGATCATTGTGACCTCTGGTGGAGGTGCTCACCGTCAGGTTTATCGATACCCATACCAAACGCTATCTGTGCAGATAGTGAGCAGCAAGAAGGGAATGCCGAAGAAAATTTGCACACGGTTGCCACAATAATCTTCGTCCTGCCACTGAGCCAATTCTCTTGAGTCTGGGTCTTAGCGCTTTCCTCAATTCCCGCGTGATAATGTTCCGCGGACAAGCTGTACTTTGTGCGCAACTCCTCAGCAAACTTTTCACAATCGTCCCTCCTCCACGCATAGATAATGCCGGTTGCTCCTTTATGCGTGCTCTGGATCCATTCGGCAATCTGAGCAAGTCCGTTGCCACGTCTTGTGCGAACTTCGTAATGGAGATTTGCACGGTTCGAAGACTGAAGGATCTGGAGGCAGTCGTGGATGCCTAACTGTCCAAGTATGTCGTCTCGGACTCGTTGGTCAGCGGTTGCAGTAAGTGCCATGATTGGGGTATCTGGATATCTTTTCCTCAGCTGGTCCAGAGATTTGTACTAAATGTTGCGATTAATACAGGGAAACAGGAGTGGGAGTGAGTCCTTACCGCCTCACGAAAGTCACGACCCCATGTTGAAATACAATGCGCTTCGTCGATGACAAACCGCGCCAACTGCCCACTCTGGTAAAGTTGAGTAATGATGTTCTTCATCGTGTCATTTTGATGTAGGCGTTCGGGTGCGATGTAAAGCAACTGAGGCTTCCTCCCACTCCTCCTGAGCCGTGAAAGCGCGGATTGCGAGTCCTCGCTAGATGTGACGCTCACTGCGTCGATGCCTTTCTGTTTCAATCCGTCGACCTGATCCTTGATGAGGGCGATAAGAGGGCTGATCACGATCGTGACACCTCGCGTAGCACCAGTTGTACAAACTGCCGGAAGTTGATAGCATAGACTCTTCCCGCCACCAGTAGGCATTAGGATGAATACATCTTTCCCGTCCAACGCTGCTTCTATTACCTCCCGCTGGTTCGGTCGGAAGTGAGTGAGCATGAAGACGTCCCGTAAGATTTTCGTCATATCTTCTTCGCGAGAGCGGGTGACACGCGCAACGGCAGGTGTATCGACAAGAACAACAGAGGGAGAAGCACCCAAACCTGACGGCTGTTGCCGCCTGGGAGGCGAGTGTTGTGTAGCGTTGTGGTTTGAGCCAGAACTCGCGTCCATCATGGCACTGTCGTTGTCATCTTCGTCGTCCAAAATAATTACCGGCGCCGCGCCTTGTGATTTAGAACCGGATGGGAGGTTCGCGGGGCCATGGGAGCTACGAGGGAGAATGGGGTCGTTCACCAGCGTATTTGGTAAGGTCGCGGCGGGGATGTGCGGCTCTCCAGAAGACAACGACTTCTGCGTGCTCCCTAACCGTTTGTCCAGCGTTTCTTGGATTCTGTGTCGGCGGCGTGAGCAGATGTCGCTGGAGAAATTCAGGGAGGGGTATAAAGGAGGAAGGGGTTTTATACGTACATGATATGTTGAAACTCTGCAGGTGGTACAGGACCCCTCCGGGTGTGCACTTGGAGGAGGTCCTGGATGAAACCTAGGTCTTCGATACGGCTCTGAAGTTGCTGTTCATTTTCCTGAGGACTATTCAGCGCGTGTAAGTTGTCTCTTCCTCGTCTGACTTACCCCAAAAAACTCGCGTGTCATGTCAGAAGGGTGGTCAGAAGATGACGGAGAATCGTCGTCAACGTCAATGCATTCCACGACCTTCCCTTGTGGAGGGGCAGGCGTGGACCTGTGAATGAGATTCGTAACCCCTCCCAAAGGTGTTTCCTGAGAGAACCGGTTTTCTTTCTCTTTTCCAGTGTGGCACCTGGGACGCTTGAATTGGATCGTAGAGGACGGAGGGGGGGTTTCAGGATCGGATGAAAGGCGTTTGGACGGCAAAGCCGGGGTAGAAGAAAAGGGTGGATCGCGTTTCACAGAGGAAAAGGACCTGGGGGGCTTGAACTTGGAAGCCTGTAGATCAAAGGTTAGGGGGAGCATGGATATGTCCAGCGAAACAGACCTTGACAGGCTGAGTGGGTGAATATGGCATAGAAGGTGAGATTAAGACAACTGTTGAAACTGAAGCTGGGTTCCCGCTGCGGCGAGGGACGTTGGGAAGATCACTCTTGGGAACAGACATGGGAGGGGAGGAGAAGTTGCGCCCCTTAGTTTCCTGATCACGTGTGCCATTATCCACGACGCGTCTCCAACTGTTCGCACGCCCGTCCATCCTTCCCCATGCAAAGGCAGCAGCAGTCAAAACAATATTCCTGCCCAACCCTTTCGTTTGACGAGATAATCTCCAACTTCTTCAGTTGGGGCTTTTCCATCAGCCACGAACAACTCCTCAGACCCTCCCAGGAGTTCGTGAGCTCCATCTATTGGATCTGCATCAACCGTGTCAAAGATCTCTCTCAGGACGGGTTTGCTGATGCGGCGACCGTCACAACAACTCTCAGAGAGCATCCGGTAAGGCTTGTCCCTCAATTTCCGTTGAGCCCTGACTACAGTTTCGTCTTCAGGATCTTTACGTGCCCGCCATCAACCGTGTTGTATTCCTTCACCATATGTAAACTTCCGGTCTACTTCGTGTGATCATCATCACTGAGGCGCATCAGGAGGGGAGTCGCGCACATGGCGAAGATCTCAGACTTCGACCTGCGCGACATCGCAACTCCAGAACCACATCGAACTCGTTCACACCTCTCTGCATTAATAAACCTCATCAGATTCATAGAGGAGCAGGAACCATACCTTGTCTCTATTCGGAGTCGGTCTTCAGCCCTTGTGCAAGACAGGGAGCGTGTGGCGAAGGCCTCCCTTGAGGTTCAGCAGAAGGCGTCCACAATTAAGCATGTTTTCTCACCATCCCCCACCTCTGCCGCTGACATGTTATCCTAAGAGCCAAATACGGAGAGCTTGAACCTAGATGCGAAGCATTGAGAGTTGAAAACGCCCAAGGAAAAGTTAAACTATTAATGCTCAAAGAGCTTCACAACAAGCTTACCAAAGAGAGCGAGCAAATCAAGCAAGAAAAAGCCGAACAACGTCAGCGCAAGGTAGTTTCCTTCGTAACCCTCGCGACATTTTTTTTTTCTAACCAAGCAAGTGTAGGACACGATTTTGAACGAGATGTCGGTACTTTCCGACGCGGTGTTGTCGACCCGTTCTCGAATTGTTCAATCCCCGGAGCGTATCAAACGAAACATCGTCACCATGGGTGCAACGGCTCTCGAAGATAGAAAAATCGTCGGCACCAACGAAGTAAAAACTCGGGACCTACAGGCCAAAATCAACATACTATTTCAGGTTGAGAAGGTTTGTGGGTTCTGATCGTCCGTCGTGTGCCTCGGTCATGTCTGGTCCAGGATGTTCGTGTCTGTGCAGAAGCCCTCCAAGCTATACAGAAGGAAAAAGGGGCGCTGGAAGCTTCGCTGAAGGACCTGACTGATGGCAAAGATATCTTGGAAGAAAAGAAAATGACTAAAAATGAGCTTGCGCTGAAACGAGAGGTACGGGACAACCTGTACTTTGTTCCACGATAGTGCTCACAATCTGGCAGAGAGTCCGCAAACAATTGTTCAACGCCCAGGAAAAGCTTGACCGCGCAGTTCGCCACGCACAAGAGAAACGAAACGCGAGCCAACAAACGATAGAACGGTTACAAGCCGAGTACGAGGAGATGGTCACAGAACGACGTGACAACGACAAGGAAGTGGAAGAGTACCACGTTCAAGAACGCGAGGTCCAGAAGATGGTTAGGTTTTATTGCCCCGAAGGTGACACCAATCTAACACGTGAATGATTTAGATGGTACAACACATGAAACAGAGTGAGATCGAGTTGAATGAGCTCCTCACAGAATACTGGAAGCTGAGGCACGAAGCAGGCAGGTGTATTTCGTCGCAATATGGAACGGTTCTCATAGGCCACTTTCAGACTTATATATGGAAATCATCTCGAACAAGTTGACAGAGGGCTGAAGCGGGCTGATGGGGAAAGCAAAATCTACGTTTGGGCCTTGCGATTGAGTCCCTTCCCCTCCGGTTTACAGGTCGGACAAAACCATTTCCCTTTTGGTGCCTTCTTGAGTCCAATGCAATCGTAATGAAACTAGGCAACAAGGTCAGTCAAGGCCGAGGGGCGTCTTAGAAGCTCACCCAATCATATCGACATTTTGGGCTGTTTTCACATTGAACCATCTACGATACGTTGTAAATTTCAAAGGCGCAGAGGGCAGAGAAATGACCCGCACGGCGCCATAGGACACGTTTTCACAGTAACAATACCGAGGCTCGTTGGGGTCGGATGCGTGGGCAGGAACATCTCCGACCGTCGAGATCCCCGGTGGTTGCAACATGCGCTGGCCGTGTACATTCTTCCTCCTCTTCCCTTTCCCAGTTTTCCGCGACGATGTTGTGTTAGTCTTCCCGCGAGATCGGTCCGGCACGGTAAATTCGATGACTGGTGGGTCACGGGTACCAGATAGGTGATCCGAGGGCTGGGGAAGGGGTTCGATTTGAGGTCGCAGCCACCTACCAGTGACGTTGTATGATAGAATGCGCCTAGGCTGAGAATCTGGGTGACTGGCAAAAGCAACAACCGTTTCCACCTCTTCTATCGACTGATCAAGGAGGCGGATTTGTCTGTCAACCTGGTTGATTGTAACATCTAATCAGTAACCTGGAAGACGGAGCAAGATGGCGGAACCGACGGAGTCATACGCAGACTGTGCGATGTTAACTCTTTCTTGGGCAGCACGAGAATTCTCCTCCGTTATTGCAGCAACACGGGATATTAGTCCCTTCGAACTCGACGAAGAGAGAGAATCAGTTGCCACTGATCCCCGCCCATTGCAGCCTTTGTCGGTACGAGCTTGGAGGTATCGACGTAGGTAATCGACCAAAGCCACGTTGTTAGCTTTTCGTTCGTCAGTGCTTGCACAAACGGGCTCTGGTGCAGAGAGCTCACACTGTGCCTGATCATCCAACTCGCGGATGAGAATAAATGAGCGTTGCAATGTGAGCGGCAGTTGTTCCAGAACTTGTTTCGTCAGCAACGAAGATGGTAGACAAAACGGACAATACCTTCGTGATATTCTTCACGAAAAGCATCCCAAACTCCAGAGTTGGCCCCCTCTTCAGCTGGAGGAACATCGTCGGAAGGACTGTCAATTTCTCTGGTGCTGGTGTCGTTGTCGTCGGGTGCAAATGCGACCGACCTTCGCCGCTTATGGGGCGGCATGATCACGGAGGGATCTGGAAGCGCTGGCCGATCGATTACCGGTACCACTCCGCCATGAGCTCGGGAGCAGGGAAGACGAGCGCAAGTCTGCGTGAGTTACAGTGTTTCGAACAGCGTGGGCTTTCCGAGATCTCTCATTCTCCCAGAGGAAGTTAAACGCCTCCTGACACAGATCAACAAATATTGTGGCAAGATATCCGTCGCCAAGGTCAACCTCTCCCCCTCATCCACCCCTTGATGCTGATTACGTGGTCCACACCCCCAAACAGAAAGAAACTTCGCAGCTTGCGGAACTGTGCGAAAGTCTTAGCAAAAGTCTTAGCGATCGTTCGCAACAGTTTAAGTACGATGATATCAAGAGGCCTGTCCATTGTCCCCCGTGAATCTATCTTCCGCTGACGTGAAACGACAGCAAACTGGTTGTGGTCGAGGAACAGTTGGCAGGCTGGTCAAAATTCAATTATCCAAAGAGCTTGAGTAAGTTCGGGTCATCATCATCCTCTCCGTAATTCATCGGTCTGCAAGTGAAAAAATCCCATATCGAGGCAGGTGTCGCAGAGTTCGTCGGGAAGCTCGAGTCCATTGTGAGTTTCTTCGAGATCATACTTGGAACATCTACTATGGTCTCACATCAATCGGGGTAGCTTCCAAAGATCCAGTCCACCTCCGTTTCTTCGCCTGGTAACCAGGGAGTAAACCCTCCCGACCGTCGGAGTGTTGAAGGGATCCCCCCGAGGGAGAGAACAGGCGAAGATGTCGCTGGTGCTGTAACAGGAACCGGTCATAATGCAGGTACTTTCGTTGTGTTCACCGAGAATGCGGATGATGACGCCGGATCGCCGATATTCAGAAGCTTCGGTTTCTTGAACCACTGCCGACTGCGGAACGCGAGAAACAAGCGAATCAGTCGGTTGAGGTGAATGAAGCACCGTCTGTCAAGCGACTGGATGGGGAAGTTACGAGACGAGACGATATTGCATTTGCCGGAGGAGTGCATTGCGAAGTTTGGGAAGGGCTATGGGAGAAAGGAGGCGGGGAGAAAGGTAGCGGAGAAGGAATCGACAGGGAAAAAGTGAGTCTGAGTCTCACTGCTTCTATCCTGCTGATGTGACTATTCGTAGGTGGCCTTGAAAGCACTCCGACCACTCAAGTCACCAGAGAGGGCGCGTAAGGTTCGACCATTGCGGGCTGTCTCTGAGCTGCTTGCTCATGTGTCCTTCCCTGGCCATTAGAGACTCGAACGTGAACTGTCAAGTTGGGCAGAGCTGCATCACGAAAATATACTGCCGTTCTATGGTGTGTATCTTTTTCGAAATATCCTCCCGAAAGGTTCCAATGGTTGCATAGGAATAGTTACAGATCTCGGACCGCGCCTCTACATGGTGAGTGGACCATCACAGGTGAGAAAATACGAGGCCGATTCAAGTTCCTTAGGTATCGCCCTGGCAGGACAATGGAAATCTCTTCGTCTACGTCAAGAATAACCATCGGATTGATAAAAGCCCTCTGGTAGGCTACATCGCAAGCTGTACGAGGAGATGGAAATGGAGCCTCACTTGTCACGATTCAGTTAAGCGGCTCCGCCGCTGGCCTGAGTTACCTCCACTCACGAAGTGTTATACACGGGAGTGGTAAGTCCGGCAAAGATCTGAAAAGTATACACGATTTGACCTCTTAAACAGTCAAATGCGTGAGTTTTTCGTACCCCTGTGAAACCCTGTTGATTGAAGGCGCGTAGAAAAATGTGCTTGTCTCCCACGAGGTGAATTCCATGTTCACGTCCGACCCACGGACTAGGGGCTGACCACACACCGGTAAGGGCAAACCGCAGATTTGCGACTTCGGAATAGCAAAGATCATGGAAGATGCCAACGACAGTACAGTCTCAAAGACAGTGTCATCCGGGGATACTGTCAGGTATTCAGCCCCCGAGCTCATCAGAGACAACAATAACTTCCCGACAATCCATTCCGACACATACTCATTCGCAATGCTGATACTTGAATGTATCACGGAGGAAGTGCCATTCCCCAACCTTTCTCGCGATGCTGCGGTCATTCACGCGAGGATCAGCAAGGAACAGTGTCCACCTCGACCAGACGGACAGGACCCGAAGAAACGTGTCTCGGACGGTTTATGGGAGCTCATGATGCGTTGTTGGTCTGCCAAACCTGACCACAGACCCTCAATGGAACAGGTCCACCGTTTCTTTTTAGACCAGACCCAACACCATGATATATAGAATGTTTTCTTTGACAAAGTTTCGGTTTAAAATTACGTCGTGAAGCATCAAGAGGGAATCCTGCCCAAATCAAGAAAAAAAGAGTCAAAAAAGGCCTCGGGACTGATCCCAACATAGGTTGCGTTCGCTATGGGGAAAATTCCAGGATGGGGGGCGGACCGATACTTCATTGGGAGGGAGTAACCTCTTCTGGCCTGTCCCCCCTCTGATCCTGTTGACCGGTCCCCGGTGGTAAGCGTGCACTGATTGGGGGAAAACCTAGGTGGGTAGATGGTAGCGCCACCTGGCCATCGGGTCGATGTGGCATCATATATGGCGCATATGGCTGGGGATACGGGGTTAAGAACGTGGTCGGATAGAAGTGTGGGTGATGATACGCAGGTTCACCGTCACCGTTTTGGTGGGGAGGTAGACCATGAGCAGGTATCGGGGTTGCAAGATAGAACTGTGGATAATAGATCGCTGGGTCACCTGGTTTGGGAGGTGCAGGGGCATACTGGCCAAGAAAACCTGGCGGGAAGCCAACCGGACTAATGAACGGTATGGCAGGGGATGTCCCTGGTATCGCCGTAGCCATTTGGATCGACTGGTGCGTCGAGCCATCGTATGGCGGATCCAGGGGGAATGCTGTGCAATGGTGAGGCCGTAGAAGATCCGTGATTCAGACGGACATACGTTTTCCATCGCGCTTCTTGTAAGGGCCTCGTTTTATACCCTTCTTCCGCTCCTTGCGGTGAGAGTCGACGCACTCCTCTGCAATGCCATATTTGACACAACGGAGACACGGGCGTGCGTCGTCGCACTTCTTGCAAGCCTTCTGACAGTTGGTACATGCATTCTTGACTTGCCTGCGCTTGCTGCGGGTTGGAGGAGTGGGTACGATGCCACTGGGGAAAGGATACATGTGCATCGGCATGCTGGAGTACGTCAAAGGGTGCACTGTCATAGACGGCTGCAAATCGGCAGTTTGAGTTTCATTAGATGCTGGTTCGTCCGGTTCTGGAGATGGGCTGTTTGGCATCTCTACCAGATTGGTTGGCGGGTGAGAGCAAGAGGATAGAGATGGATGAGATACGCACTTTGGGACGACCGCGGCTGGAGGTCGGTCGAAAGGGAAATCGGAGCTGGTGCTCCTGAGCGGCGCAGCGTCGTGCCCTGCTAAGGGGGAGAGCAGAAGCCTGAATAATAAGGTGTCAGAAGTGTCATTGTCCAGAGGATGAGAGCCGAAGTATGATCACCACACGAGAGGGCGACGGCAAACACAAAGGCCAACTATCGCAGCGAAATCCTGCTCCGATTGAATAGAACCCCGCTCGGTCACTGGCCGTTCTGGTCCATTGTAGTCTTAAGCCGTTACGATTGGATTCGTAATTATTTGTAGTCTCCCTACATTTTTGTTTTTACGGATCACACAGTTTGTAGTCACACTACGTCTCCTCGCTTGTTCGCCACGTGTTGGGCATTGAGCGGGGGCACTCATTGAACTCCCTCCCTCCCTCCCTCCTCGTCAACCTCGACATCGCCGCCCGTGGCGGTCAAGTCCTGCCAGAACGCATTCTCAGACTTCGGTCCTCCTACTTTTCGTATTTGTTGTCGTGCTGCTCTTCCCTGTCTCTCTTTTCGCTCCTCCCTCCGTCGTCTCCGCTCGTAATGTCTTCCCCGGTTCCGGCCCAAGTGGCTCATGACAGCCTGAGTGTACGAAAACGAGCCCGGCCAACCCTTCTGGATCTAGGGAACCCGGATTCACCAGATAACATTTCATCGGATCCTTCGCAAGACTCGACTGTTGCCGCGAGAGAGGTGAGGTCTGTCTTCGGTTATGGCTGATTAACTATCTCAACACCATTCACTTCGACACTCAGCCTCGCGTTCACGGTTTTCCAGCGAGGCATATTTACGAACCAGAAGCTGATCCATCACCACGTTCGGCCTCAGCCTCATCCTCTCTTGATCCCTATTATTTTACCGCACACACCCCAGAGCTCCCCCAGCTGACGTTACCTGCAATTCACCTGGCACCCCGGACCCCCGAAATGCGCCGTCATTTCACTGAACCTGTCACACCTGCTAGGGACCCCGCCTCAATCGATCGACGTGGCCTTGTGGGTGTCGGAGAACTGGCGACTCCTCGGTGGACGCGTGCACCACGCGTCGACGACGATGAAGATCCAGTTGACTTGGCTCCCAACAACGACGACGGAGATTACGAACAGGAGCATCCTGACAGCCCTTGGACGATTGAGGCCCGAGATGGCGAGACAGATCATGTGGGTCGTCCATTTTTTACTCCTTTGTGTCGTGCTAATTGCAGTCTAGATGCTCGATGCACCCCAATTCCCCCGTTCTATGAGATCACGCCCTTCAATAGCTGACGAAAGCGGCGGAGAGGAAATCTTGTATCCCAGACAATCGTCACAATCGGAGCAGCGCTCTCTGCAGCATATTCCCACTCACGAGTTAGATCAGGCGCCGCCTTCAGACTCATCTGGTACTACGTTTCGCGTGGAACCTATCCAGTCGCTCACAAAAGACACCGCCGTTCGCAAACACCGTAGTCTCGGCGTTGGGCCACCTCCTGGACAAAAAGCTAAAGATCGAAGACGGGACCCAAATCTCACGCCATCGAAAGAAAGTGGTGGTACCAAGGGTGATAGACACTCTAGACACTCGTCAATCGGTTCTTCGTCAAGTCATGATCACAACCGTCGAGCTCACACCACAGATTTCTCTCACCTACCCCCTTCCCCATCGACCTCATCCATTCATCACCTTTTGAAAGGTACCGGAAACATCGTCCATAGTCCATCCAGCGTGGCGCAATCATTGTTACGAGGAACTCAGGAGGGTTGGTCTGGGATGGACGATGAAGCGACTTTTGACGCTCTCCGAAAGCTGGATGGGCTATCCAGCAAAAGTGCTCACGCCAGCTCTCGCGTCAGCACGGGCGGTGCCTCAAGAGCGAATAGCCTCAGCCGTCCCGGAACACCTGCGAAATCGACTACTGCTCAATGGGAGGGAATTGACGGGAAGCGCGCTAGCCGAAGGATCAGTACTCGTGTTGAATCCGGTTCAGAGGGCAAGCAAGACTCTGGTTCGGGCGGCCGCAATCGAACCGGAGAGCATCTCATGGATGGTGGCGAACTTCATGTAGCCGCTATGACAAGCGATGATGCCAACGGGCCTACCCCCTCCGAGCGGGTGGTTAGGAAGACGTCCGGTCGCCTCAGCTACAACGCGAAGCGAGCCTCTACTTCTTCTGCCAGCCACACAAGCCCCACAACCAGTTCCAGGGATTCAGTGTCTCTTTCTACTAACACCAGTGTAACATCGGTTTCCACCGCTTCCGTAAGGTTCCCTGGGGGAAAACCTAAACGGAACAGCACCGACGTGCATTCTGCGGGTGAATCTGCCAGTGACAAGGAGCGCGCAGGATCCGGCCCGGACTCTGTCCTTGAACACAATGTCCCTCCCGTTCCTCCGTTGCCTAAGGGCCTGTCTAGTTATCGTTCGCCGCCGCCACCATCGTCCGCGTCCGCCTTCCCCCAACATAACCAACAGGATCACCGGGAATTTGGTGTCGACGATGAAGACGTGGACCGAACCTTCTCCGTCGATATTCCACCCACACGGACACCTTCGAAGGGCACCCACCATTTGAATGGCCAGGATCCGCCGACAGGAGGATACCTCATGCCAGGGTCTGCCCCAGCCATAATGAAAACACCCTCAAAGAAATGGAGCTTTACGAATGCTTTCAAACTCGCTGCCTCTCCCACGTCCGTATCCCTCAAGGACAAGCATCCAGGGAGTCCCCTTTCTACTGCTACAGCTCAAGTTCGTAAATCCTTGTCCAAGGACCGATCCCTTGTGAACATCACTTCCGAGACGTGGTCTCCCGGTCAACCCGATGCAATGGCTTCCGCCACTTCACTGGCATCCCTCTCCTCCGTTGGTTCTCCTGCAAATGCGATCTCGTCCTACGTCATGGAAGACCGCGCCTCTGAAGGCGATTATCCAAGCAGGATGGACTCCTCGGCAAGCGTCAACACCAACACGACTTCATTACCTCCACCTGCACCGTTGAGTCCTACTTCTTCCATACACCAAGGCCCTGCGTCATCAAAACGCCTTACCCCCTCTTCCATTCCTTTCTTCCGTCGTTCTTCGTCACAATCCATGCACTTTCCTTCCGGCGCGATCCCGAGTTCTACATCGCCCACCACCTCATCCGCATCATATTCTGGCACCCGGACTGCGCTCCCAAAATCCGGTCCATCCCCTTCTGCTGAGCTTCCTAACACTTCCTCCTTGTCTACCCCAAGCACGAATAGGAAGTCCTCTGTATTGAGCCTGGGGATTCCGTCTCTACTCAGAGGTTCGAGCTCAAGAAAGAGCCTCCACGGAGGAGATAAGAGTGATACCGGAAGGGATTCCGACCGAGATGCCGGCCGGTTAAAGCAAAAAGAGAAGGAGAAGGCGGAAAGGTCAAAGTTAAAAAAGGAGGAAAAGGAACGAAGTGAAAGTCGTATTTCAGTCCTCATGGGGAGGAAACGCGGAAAGGTAAGCAACACTGACACTCGCAAGATTTCTCCTGACTGTCTTGTAGACGTTGTCATCAACTGATCCCAAGAAAGCCAAGCTCGTCAGCCTCCCGCCAATGCAAGTTACTGCTATACCTCCATCTACCGCCAACCGAGTTGCAGGTCTGAAGTCCTTTTCCAATTCGACACTCCCTTCCACTTCGTCAACTCCCCGGAGTTCTATCACGTCTCGTGCAACCTCTCATACTGCCAGTTCGATGCAAAAACAATCCGATACTTCCTTGAGGAGGCACCAACTACCTACAATTGCGGGGTCTCCTTCGGTGGGCACCGTGGGTCATACGTCGTCAAAGGAGGGCCCTCCGTTATCCTCTGCATCGTTGGCACTATCGAAGGAGACTCCAACAAAGATACCCCGTATCGCTAGTCGATCCTCAACAGTTACCTCTCCCACGCTCAGGAGTCGCCGCACAAGTACCCACGTGAACGAAACAATGCCATCCAGCGATTCACCCACCGCAAGTCACGAATTTTACAATGAGTTTGGGATTTTGGAAACGCCGTCTGCGAATACAAAACCAACCTCCTCCCGTCACTCCGTTCGTGCTTCTCCATCAACGACAGGCTCTGTACCCCGGGTCCCACGCCAGTCCGCTACTTCTTCATCCTCTAACCTGGTGGCGTCTGTCACTCGGAAGGCAAACAGGGAATCCTTGTCGTTGGCCGGTCTCAGGAAGGCGTCGACGAGTTCTGTCACGTCATTTAACGTGCCTGCCGACACGAGTGCATCCCATCACAGGTTTTCCGCCTTGTCGCCTTCGAAGGGCCTAAAACTTTTATCCCCAAAGGTCTCACTCTCCACGGCCAGAATCCCCAGTTCTTCGGTTTCACAGTCTCATAGATACACAGTGACATCACCGAGCTCAAGCCAACAGTCGTTACTGACGCCATCCTCCCCAAGTATAGTGGTAGATGAAGATGAGATTGCTGGCGATGAGGAAATGCTCCAATACATCAAACGGCAACAAGCCAAGAAGTTGGCCCACGGTGCAACCCAGGAGGAATTGGACGAGCTCCTTCGGTTCCCCGAGCCACTTCCGCCTGTCCCTTCACTATCCCCCGCTGGTGTGTTTAGCAACTTCTCAGCGCATCGACTGGAATTTCTTACCATTCGTTTGTAGCCGTTTTGAAGAGTGGTCAAGCACAATACCTTTCCCCCTACGAGAAGAAGGAAATCCTTGACTACCAATCGGTATACTTCATTGGGGCAAGAAGTGACAAGAAGCAGGCAACGTCGGAGAACACCACAAACAATCACGGTTACGACGATGAACGTGGTGATTATCAGGTTGTTACCCATGACCATTTAGCGTTCCGGTATGAGGTTACGGACACACTTGGGAAAGGTTCCTTCGGCCAGGTCCTGAGCTGTCGCGACCATTGCACTGGTCAGTCTGTCGCTGTCAAGATCATCCGCAACAAGAAACGTTTCCATCATCAAGCTCTGGTCGAGATAAAGATTCTTGATAACCTCCGGAAATGGGTTTGTGAACTCCTTCGGTTTGCAACTTCCGCTTGCTCACGAGATTCCAAAGGACCCCGATGAGAAGCACAACGTCATCAAGATGACGGAACACTTCTACTTCAGAGGCCACCTTTGCATTGCCATGGAACTTTTGAGCATCAACCTCTATGAGCTCATCAAAGCAAACGGTTTTGTTGGTTTCACAACCGGCCTCATACGTCGTTTTACGAGCCAGATGTTAATGTCATTATCTCTGATGAGACACCACCGTATCGTTCATTGTGATCTGAAGCCAGAGGTACCGTTTTTCCCTGCCTCACAGTATTCTTGTATTGATTTTGCGCAGAATGTGCTGCTTAAACACCCCGCGAAAAGCGCCATCAAAGTGATTGATTTTGGAAGCAGTTGTTTGGAACACGAGAAAAGTGTGTATCGCCCCCCCCCATACACACTTCTGCACTTCCTAACAGCGGACTAGTGTACACGTACATCCAAAGCCGCTTCTATCGCTCACCGGAAGTAATCCTCGGTATGAGCTATCACATGGCCATCGATATGTGGAGTCTGGGGTGTATAATGGCCGAACTCTACACCGGCTTCCCTATTTTCCCGGGCGAGAACGAGCAAGAGCAGCTTTCCTGCATCATGGAGATCTTGGGCGTTCCAGACAAGGAATTTATCAATCGCAGCTCTCGGAAACGTTTGTTTTTTGGTGGGGTTCTTTTGCTGTTCCGACCTTAACCCAAGCTGACGCATCCGCGCAGATTCGACAGGAGCACCCCGCCCTGTGGTCAACTCGAAAGGCAGGCGTAGACGACCTGGGACAAAGAGTTTGGCTCAAGTCCTTCGGACGGATGATCACATCTTCGTTGATTTCATTGCGAAGTGCCTAGTTTGGGATCCAGAGCGACGGATGAAACCGCAGGCTGCGTTACGACACGAATTCATAACGTCCGGCCGACGGCCTCGGCTTACCAGCCCGAGTCCCTCCATCTCCAAGCCTCTCTCCTTACCATCGTCCAGCAAACAGAAAGGAGGCGAAACCCCGAAAAAATCACAGATCGGTGCACCAACGCCTCTGACGGCTCGGTCATCACGCACCACTATTCCAACAACACCTAGCACCTTGTCTTCTCTTACTCTTAGCACATCTCGATCTCATCGCACCTCTCAACAACAGTCCTACTCGGGGTACTATTCAGCAAGGGCGATTAACAGTCTCACGGTAGGTTAGGATTTGTCATCCTGTGGTCTCAAATGCTCACTCCATTACAGAGTACTGCCAAGACCACTTGATAACGACCATTACTTTAACCGTAGACCCATCACTCTTCATGTGCACACTAGAACCACCATAATGCTATCGAATGACAAATATCCTGTCTCGAATTCCATCCCTCACTACCATTATAACTCCACATCGCCTGCAAGGTCCAAGGACGGGAGTTTGAGAAACACATCGCTGCCTAGAAGGCCGTTACTTTTGACAGCACACGGTTGTGGAACGGACACGTACCCCATCCATCCATTGTTAGGAACTGTAGTGATCCTCCAAAATATCTGAGGGTGGTGTAAATTTGAGTTGACGTCTAGGGTTCCTGTCGCACCTTGCATATAAACCACTCATGGGGAGACCATAACCTAATCCGTAAAACGTCCCCAGACCGGTCTGTATGCCCTTTCGGGTGATTTCAGCGAATAGGTTCGAATCACCCTTCCCGCCCACGGAAGCACTTCCCCCGATGTACTGGGCGGCGTACGGGCCACCCTCGGCGCCACCATCGTCCGGTAAAGTGGCCTCTCCCGTCGTGAATGCATACGAGAATATCCGACGCATATTCTGTCGAGACACCCCACCGCCTTGGTCTCGGATGCGTAAGGAGAGGAAGGGTGGATTGGTTGACCCTTGCGGTGTTCCAGGCGATACAGTTATTACGATGGGAGGTAGTTCGGCGTCCGTAGGTGAGCCATTTCTTTTGTAGTGATTATCTACGGTGGCGCGAAAAGAATTCTTCAGAATCTCAATAATGATGTATTCCAGGTGAACTGGGATATATCTAGGGTGGGTTGTAAAAAGATAGCAGCAATCGCGACAGGACCACGCACGCAAAAGTAGCATCTGGGCTCCCATCTACCACTATCTCGGGGCTAGCACCCATCGTTGCGCAACACAATTCCTTGACGAATGAGCCACATGTGCTACGGGAGATGTGGTCACCAAAGGGTAAGGGTAGGACAACATAAAAGACGTCGCACTGGATCAAATCCACGGGGCGGCATTTTAGGTCGATGACGCCGACATGGTCCTTCATCGAATCCGGATGCCTTAGAGCATGAGACAGAGCGATGTGCTGCTCGGCTATGAGTCGGACTGCGATCCTGTTACGGATTGCCCCGTCAAGGAACTGGGAGGTTTGTTCCGGAGTCAAGTATCGAGAAGACTCCTGTAGGCTGTGAGGCATTAGGAATAATCGGCAATGACATTGTGCAACGGAGAACAATACCCCTTGGCCATTTGGGGGATGTCATCTACATGAGAGTTGACAAGCCTCTCTAACTCTGCGGTGAATTCCTCGTTCTGTTCTAGAGTTGTGACTTTCGGATAGGTTGCGATCCGATGAAAACTGGAGGCGTGGACATCGAGGATCCTAGACATGAAAGGGTTCATTCCAACAATGAACGGAAGGTTTTCCATTGAGCGGACTCTTGTGGCAAGGCGACGGGGGATCTCCGAAAGCACATAGTTGACGGAATCCAGAACGGATTGTTCACTCGCTGGCTGATCGAAGGACACCAGAGTTGACAACCGCAGGCGTTGTGAAGGACGCGTCAGATAGTCCTCCACAAGGTGCTCGATGTTTGAACGGGTGCGCTGATCGGCGGAAGAGTGGGAAAGCCGTCGGACGAGAGAGAGGGTGCGCATGGTGGCGTGTTGGAGCGCGCCGGGGATAAATATTTGAATGATCGGCAACGTGGATGAATGATTATGAGTTAGTGCTCAGTGTGTATGATACCTTACAACCGACTGTGATAACGATATACTCTACTTCAGTTATACACCTGATACAGCGGCCTATGCCAGGAATCAGACTCCATCTGGTAGTATTGAAAAGAAACACCCACGTCGAGGAGAATTTCGTTCCTTGCCGAACAACCTTTTCAACAGCATCCAAAAAGTCTCGCTCCGTCGCCACCTTCCGCCTGGCACGTATGGCGAACATCCCAGCCTAGGAGATCGCGTCAGAATGAATACCGAACCCACGGGCTCCTTCAATACCTCGGTAGCTACGGATCTCAACTCTGCTCCTGTTGTGTTGGGGCACAGACGGGCAATCAGATCGAACCGAATATCGCGTTCAACACTCATGCTACGCAAATGAGCTGTCAGTACTGCGGCGCCCTGTGAACGTTTGATATTCATTACCTTCGAGCGTGGATCCGTAGGATATGTGCCCTTCCTTCGATGTCGGGCAGAGCGAATTCCACTCTGCGGTCCAACCGTCCGGGCCGCAACAGTGCGGGATCCAGTGTGTCAGGTCTGCAAATCCCTCGCTCGTTACCAGAAGAGCTAGCAAGAGGGTAAAACCGACCGGTTTGTGGCCATAAGAACTTTGATGTTCCCGCGTGGATCGAAACCGTCCAGTTGGTTGATCAACTCCAGCATCGTCCGCTGCACTTCGTTATCCCCACCAGCACCATCATCAAAACGTGCACCGCCAATAGCATCAACCTCGTCAAAGAAGATTATACAGGCTTTCTTGCTGCGTGCCATCTCGAACAATTCACGGACCATCCTTGCGCCCTCTCCGACGTACTTTTGTACGAGTTCGGATCCGATAACGCGGATAAATGTCGCATCTGTACGATTGGCAACAGCCCTCGCGCATAATGTCTTCCCTGTACCTGGAGGCCCGAAGAGCAATACCCCCTTGGGGGGGTCGATTCCAAGGGTGACGAACCGTTCTGGCTAAAAAAAGGGTAGATGACTGATTCAGAAACATCACTTGGAGACCTACGTGCAATAACGGGGTCTCCACCACCTCGCGTAACTTCTCGATTTGTTCCTTGCAGCCCCCGACGTCTGAATATGTTACATCAGGCTTTTCCTCGACCTGCATCATCGTGACAGATGCATCGATCTTCGGAGGAAGTGGGATCTGGATCTGGTATTTGTTTCTATCCACCCTAGAGATTATTTCAGCGGTCACCGCATGCCTGTAACTGGTTCGCCTTACCCAACCCTCATCCCTTCCTCAATATCCGTCGGGGCGACGCGCTCCCCGAGCCCCACAACGAATTTGGCGATTTGCTTGATGTTAATAACATACTTGTCTTGCTCGTCGGCGCCCTTCTGCCCTTGAAGAGCGCCAACAGGATTAACGGCACGTGCAGCCTCAGCAGCGGCGGGATCGATGGGGATTATTTTTGTACACCTTGCAACCTGCAATGGGTGTTCCTCGGCCATTCGCTGGCGATCCGCCGGAAGGTCCCAAAGATTCGGGGATGCCAAACCGGTATCCGACTCTTTGACACCTGCGATCTGGTGAGTGAATGAGACTCTGGAGCACGATCGTCCGGAGGACGCACCGAGCTTCTCATTTATGCGTTTCTGAACTTCCTTGATATCGTTCTCAACCTTTTTCAAAGCCGCTGCGTACGGGCCTTGACCCTAGTTCAAAGGCCTCAGAACGGAAAGCAAAGTGATCGCGGGGCTCATACATAGGTTTTCAGAATCTGAATATCACCCTCGTCGAGAGCTGTTCGTCAAGTGTGAGTGGAGGAGCTGCAGAGGTCTGGCAGGGAGCTACCTTGGATCTTCTCGTCGTCCTTGTTGGGATCGGAGTTCTTTTCCCCTACAATCCATACCAGTCAGAGATTTTGACTACGGTCAACCGCATGATATTTCGAGTACATTTCTCCCAGTCGCTATGGAATGGTCAATCATCAATCCCGTATCGAGGACGGCCGAAATACGCACGCTTTTGGTGTCATATTGGAGAGAATACGTCGAAGGTGCGAAAGTAGGGACGCGTAAGTCTCGCTGAGGTCAAATGCCCACCACGTGACAAGATAAGCGATTACATAATCCACAAGCACTACCCCCGGGCCTTCATCTCCATCTTTCCCTAATCCATATCTCATCCACATGGCGGGGGCTCTACCAAACGCAAAGAAAACCCTCCCAAGAATCAGCGACGAGGACCGCGAGTCTCGCTTTGGTCAGGTTTATGGCGTCTCCGGCCCGGTCGTCGTCGCAGCGAACATGTCTGGTTCTGCTATGTACGAACTCGTCCGCGTCGGTCACGACGAACTGGTTGGAGGTATCTAGCTCACTCTCGGTCGTCACTCTCGATCTAACTTCACGATAATAGAGGTCATCCGGATCGATGCAGACAAGACAACGATCCAAGTCTATGAAGAGACATCTGGTGTGACGGTTGGAGACCCTGTTTTGCGCACCGGAAAGCCCCTCAGCGTTGAGCTTGGCCCGGGTATATGAATTCTGTACTCTACCAAGATCAGATCCATTGACTTCATCCCAGGATTGATGGGCAATATCGTCGATGGTATCCAACGCCCTCTTCGAGTGAGGACTCCCTGAAGGGCACCCTTGTCCTTACTAACAATTTCGCATCCTAGTCTATCCAAGAGTTATCCAAGTCTATCTATATACCCCGCGGGATCAACACGGATGCGCTAGACAGGTCACACCAGTGGGATTTTGTCCCCCTCAATTTCAAGGTCGGAGACCACGTCTCGGGAGGAGATATTTTCGGTGGCGTTTATGAAAACTCGCTTGTAAATAGCCACAAAATCATGCTTCCTCCTCGCGCGTTGGGTACGATCACCCACATCGCCGAGAAAGGAAGTTACGCGGTTGATGTGGGTTTGTTAGTCACTCCGTTAAACTATCTCATTGACCCTCACGTCAGGATGTCGTGTTGGAAACCGAGTTTGAAGGGAAAACCTCCAAGCATACCATGATGCAACTATGGCCCGTCCGCGCTCCGCGACCCGTGAAGGAGAAACACACCGCCAACTACCCCCTCTTGACTGGACAACGCATTCTGGATGCCCTTTTCCCGTGTGTCCTAATCTGAGCTTGTTTTTTTTGTACTGAAAAAGTTTAGGTGTGTGCAGGGAGGGACGACTGCCATCCCCGGTGCCTTTGGTTGTGGAAAAACTGTTATTTCTCAAGCCCTATCCAAGTTCTCGAACAGTGACATTATCATTTATGTTGGGTGTGGAGAGCGTGGTAACGAGGTAAGAATAAACATATTAGAAAGAATCCGTGGCTGAAGGTGTTTCCAGATGGCTGAGGTTCTTATGGAGGTTTGTCCTGTTTCCTTTCATTAGACCCCCTTGCTGACGCCCACCCGCAGTTCCCGGAGTTGACCATGGAAGTCGGTGACAGACAAGAACCAATCATGAAACGCACGACGCTTGTTGCGAACACATCCAACATGCCCGTTGCAGCCCGTGAAGCCTCGATTTACACCGGAATCACACTTGCAGAATACTTCCGCGACCAAGGAACGAACGTTTCCATGATGGCCGATTCCACCTCGCGATGGGCAGAAGCCTTGCGTGAAATCTCGGGCCGCCTGGCAGAGATGCCCGCAGACTCAGGATACCCCGCTTATCTAGGCACCAAACTGGCAAGCTTTTACGAGCGCGCTGGAAAGGTCACCGCGTTGGGCAACCCCCTCCGCGGGGGGACAGTTTCCATCGTTGGAGCGTGAGTGTACAGGGATACTTTCCAATGGATGGTTTGATTGATTCCCTTCAATAGCGTGTCTCCCCCTGGAGGCGATTTCTCCGATCCGGTAACTTCAGCCACACTGGGTATCGTGCAAGTCTTCTGGGGTCTCGACAAGAAGCTCGCTCAGAGGAAACATTTCCCGTCGGTCAACTGGAACTTGTCCTACTCAAAATATCTCAAAGTGCTAGGTCCGCACTACGACGCCACAGAACCAGGTTTCGTTGAACTCAGGACCCGCACGAAGGAGATCCTCCAGAAGGAGGACGATCTCGCAGAGATTGTGCAATTGGTCGGGAAGAGTGCACTGGGCGAAAACGACAAGATCACCTTGGAGGTCGCCCGCATGTTGAAGGACGATTTCTTGCAACAAAACGGTATGAGCGAGTACGACAGGTACTGTCCGTTTTACAAGACCAGTGCGATGCTCCGAAACTTTGTCACATTCCATGATTGTGCGGTGAAAGCTGTCTCACAAGGAGACATCACCTTCAACAAGATCAAGGACAGCGCTGGCGACTTGATGTTCAAACTCTCACAAATGAAGTTTGAGGTGAGAAACAATGATATCGCAACTGGAACCCAACTCATATCGAGGCACAGTCTCCATCGCAAGGAAAGGACCCCATCAAGCAGAAGTTGGATGCACTTCACGCAGAGATCCAGGAGAAGTTTAGGCAGATAGTGGAATGAATCATACCCAACGCGACGTGATGGACCGGCTTAGGTCCTATGTATGTACATACTTCCAGATCCGTTTCTAGCAAGAACGGATGCCTCACCCTTACTTGAGCGCCCCTCCCTTCGCATGGTCGGTCTCGACTCCCCCTGTTGGGCTTGGCATCTTGCACGTCCGAGATTATGATCCGTAAACTTTCAATTAGGTACCTGACACATTCTAAAATGATACAACATTGGGAATGGATAAAAACAACAGGGCGGGTGGATGAGAGGAGAAAAGGCCCACAGCCCGCGGCAGCGTCGGTGGCCCTAGAGGCGACCAAGTAAAAGTAAATGGACCTACAACTGCGGTCCAGCCAACCTCACCTTCTCCTCCACGTCCTTCTCGTAAAGCGCAAATGCCTTCTGGAACATGCCTGCTAGTTTCCTGACTTCCCTTTCGAACCCTTCCTTGTTCTTCCAAGCCTTCCTGGGGTTCAACAACTCGGAGGGCACGCCCTCCAACGATGTCGGGATTGATAGGTTGAAGGTACCAAAACTCTCGTACTCGGCATTAGCGAGCTCACCAGAGTGAATGCCGTCGATGATGCGACGAGTGTACTTGAGTGGACAACGGGAGCCGGTTCCATACTTTCCACCGGTCCAGCCTGTGTTCACGAGCCAGCAGTTGACCTTGTGTTTGGCCATGCGTTCGGCCAACATCTCTGCGTACCTGCCGGGCTGATGAAAGAGACCGAGGGGATGTCAGCGAGGTCTTTAAACAAGCGGAGGAGATCGGAATACGTACGTGGAGGACGATGAACGGGGCACTATAACAAGTTGAGAAGGTTGGAATCGGCTCGAGAACACCATCCTCGGTTCCGGGAGTTTTTCTTGCACAATGCGTCGGTTAAGTGAAAATTATGTTATTGCCGTGGGATATCACTCACGAGGTATAGCCAGCTAAGAAGTGATAACTGGCCTGCTCAGGAGATAGTTTACTGACGGGCGGAAGGACACCGAAAGCATCACAAGTGAGCATGATGATATTCGTCGGTTGCCTGTCAACCATGCAGGGGATGCGAGCATTTGGAATGAACTCAATAGGATATGCGCAGCGGGTGTTTTCGGTGATGCTGACGTCGTCATAGTCAGGCTTGCGAGACAAAATGTCATAGACGACGTTCTCGAGAATGGCACCGAAACGGATGGCGCCGAAAATCTCGGGTTCCTTCTCCGCAGAGAGGTTGATGCACTTGGCGTAACAACCACCTTCAATATTGAATACACCATTGTCTGACCAGACGTGTTCATCATCACCAATCAGTTGGCGGTTAGGGTCGGCTGACAGGGTGGTCTTTCCGGTTCCAGAGAGGCCGAAGAAGAGCGTGACATCTCCGTCCTTGTCGCCGACGTTTGCAGAGGAATGGAGCGAAAGCTGGCCAAACTTGACGGGTTGGAGGTAATGCATGACGGAGAAGACCCCCTTCTTCATCTCTCCGGCGTATTCTGTTCCGAGAATGACCATCTCCATCCGTTTGAAATTGATCTCGACCGAGGTTGTAGAACTCATGCCCTTGGTGAACCGATTGGCAGGGAATTGACCGGCGTTGTAGATAATAAAATCTGGTTCACCGAAATCACGAAGCTCTTCCTCAGTTGGCCGGATCAACATGTTGTTCTGTAATCGAGACGAGTTAGCCTTTGAACCGGTCTCCGAGATGGCAGGGGACTGCATACCATGAAGAGGGCATGATACGCTCGCGCGCAAATAACTCGGACTTTGATCCGGTACTTGGGATCCCACTACGACGCCTCATCAGAGACTTTGGATCTCGAAATAGATCGAGAGGGATCACATACACCGGCGTAGCCATCGAAAACATATACGTTATCCCTGGTGTTCAGGTAATCTATGGCACGTTCACGGTTGATCTCGAAAGTGTCTGTCCGAGCGGTTAGGGTGGTTAAGTTGTCCGTGGAGCGAGAAATACATACGCTCGTCCATCTTGATATTCACCGAGCCCCACCAGACGTCATCTTTGGAGGTTTCCTCGTAGACGATACGCTTATCCTTGGGACTCCGGCCAGTCTTCTTGCCAGAGAAGTTGATAAGGGCACCAGAGGAAGAGATGATAGAACCTTCGTTGCGGATGGCATCTTCGTAGAGGAGAGAGACGGGAGCGTTGCGCTTCAGATAGATCTTGTCCATATCGAAGCCGGCCTGCGAGTAGAAATCGAGGTCCTTTCCAATAACTGCGGGGATGGTTGAGAGGAAATGCAGGCAAGACGGGTCGGGTTACTTACGACCGCCGATTGCCTCAGAGTCAAAAGCCTGGGCATAGTTCTTGTGGAGGATGTGGGGGGTAACGTAGGGGGTTTGGTGGAGGACCATTTGTTGGGAGGGGGGGAGGAAGCGTCTCGAGATGGATGGGGAATGGAGAGATGAGGTTGGAATGGATGGATATTTTATACCATTGGCCAACCGCCGAAACATCCCTTTCAAACCCGTTTCGGGGTCATGCCCGGTTGTCCGTTATCGCCCGGCGTGCTAAGATCTCTCTAACGAACGGAAGGTTGAAGATGGGTGCTGCTTGCTCTCTCACCCCAAGTTCGTAGCCGGCAGGCAACCACACAACTGATCACCCGACATGGCCCGAGGGTCCCTAATAGACGGAGCACCAAGCTCCCCCTCGCACCCAATATCTCCTCGCCAGCCAATCACGGTGTATCCAAACCACTTGGAGTCGGTAGGACTCGGATCTTTGTCGGAGGCAATCCGGAAACCCCGTCAGGGTGTTTCCCTATCAGGCTCTCTCACGCTCTCAAGGGCTTCCGAGTGTACATACTTATCCCTAACACAACGCTAAACTCTCTTGGTAGCTGCTTCCCCGCCTGGCAAGCCTTCGATGCGATCTCGTCTCCTGATGAGACTCCCACTGTTCTCCCTCTTCAATCATAACCGGTCGATCAGGATCCAGGGAACAGACGGGACATACAACTTTACGTCTTCTCGCAAGGACATCAGATGGTCTGTGTGTTCTCGGAAATTAGATGGACGCAGCTCCTCGACCAGAGGTCCCATACCTGATGGATTTTGCTGGTACAAACAGCTGTGTCCCCGCCGCAGAGGACAACCCTCCCGGGTTTGGTAGTGACCGCTCATCCAGAAAATCTTCTATCCTTGTATCATCCGAACTCATCGATTGCACACCCATACTCACCGCGAGTGATTGCGTCGGCGACGTGCAGCACGTTATCATCCCAAGCATTATCGAGTTCTGTGTTTCAACTGTCAGACGTTCGAATCGAGCAAAGGAACATGTGCTGACCAGTGGCGTCCAGCAGATAAAGTGGTGTTATCTGCCCTGCCGGTGACCGCTCGTTCACTTCCAGAACGGCAGGGATCAGCTTGTTCTTGATCCATGAAACCTGCCGCTTTGCGTACTTCCTTGTCGACCGCTTCATGGATTCCACAGCAAACTCATACACAGTTTGCGATTCTGCGGTACCCTGCAGTTCGATGTAACGGTCGAACTCGCGGTAGCCTGCAAAGGGTGAGACGAGTTCGAGTCATTGAGCCGCCCTCACCTATCGACTGGTACATTCCCAAATTATAATCAGCCTCGTCCTCTTTGTTGTCCGCAGTCGGTTCAGCGGATAACCTGAGCCGTTTCAGCAGCTTGACTTCTTCCAGTAGTCCCTGCTACAAATCAGGGTTGGGCTAACCGTGGTTCAGATTCAGCTCGAGGAGGGGCCCGAACCTGGAGCATTTGATCCACCCGCTGATCCAAACGTGGGTTCAGGGCATTGGGCTCAGCATACAACCAGAAGAACAGAGTTCGATATCTACCATCTCTTAGCTCTGTTGGGGCTCGCCCAAACAATACACATACCTTGCAGTGAGATCTGTCTCTGATTGTTCAGCGATGACCTCGCTAGGCAGTCTGCCGGTTTCTGCGATGATCCTCAGACTACGGAGCACCTTCCGTGTATCTCTCCAATGCCACCTAGAAGCGACTGCGGGGTCTAGCGCTTGGAGCAGTCTGTGTATCGCCAGAGCGCTATCAGGATCAGTCGAAGCGGACGGCGGTGGATCGGGGAGCTTGTTGAATAGGTCTCTCTCTTCGGGAGAAAGTTTTGATAATAAATTCTCCGAGCAAGATGAAGAAGGCGGCCGGGAGTTTTTCCCAACCAAACGATCCGGAAATACCAAGTGTTGTATCCAGTAGGAGGTACCTCCAACGACAATTGGGATCTTGTTCTGGTTGTGAATGTCATTGATCTTGTATATTGCGGGATTAAAAGCGGTAAGGCGGCTGGACGAAAGGTTGAAAGGGTGGGACTTACGGTCTTTGTAGCCTCCTCCACCCACTGTCCGACGACATACTGTTCGCCTGGTTTTTTGAAGCCCATGAGGAAATGAGGGACGCCCTTCATCTCCTCCATTGGGAGTTTATTAGTGAGAATATCGAGGCCGTCGTAGACCTGCATAGAATCAGCATTTATGACCGCTGCGCCTTCTGCAATCCTCAACGCGAGTTCAACGGCGAGTTTTGATTTTCCGACGCCTGTTGTGCCGCATATAGCGATGATGGGGCGGAGCGAAGCCATGATCGTCCCGACGCGTCGCACTTCCACCTTCACCCGCCATGGCCACCAGAGCAGCGGCGAAGAGAGTCCATCTTTTTAACATCTCCCCAGCACCTGGCTCGCTTCATCATGTATGTCCATTTTACCGCTCTCTACCTCCCCTCGTTCAACACTCCCACAGCAAAAACGAGTAGGAAGAGGACAGGGATCCGGCTACGGGGGCACCTCCGGTCGTGGGCACAATGGGCAAAAGTCCAGATCCGGTCCTGGTCCAAAACCCGGGTTCGAGGGTGGACAAACTCCCATCACAAAGTTGATCCCTAAACGAGGTTTCTACAACCAGTATGTTGCTCGCTCGTCATACCCCCATATCACTCCTCAACCAACGGAAACCATCCAGAAATACAAAGGAATATGCCGCAGTAAACCTCGACAGGTTGCAGCATTGGGTTGACCAAGGTCGACTTGTCTCCACTCCCGAACAACCCATCACAGCCCGGGAACTGTTGCTCAGTGGTTGTGTCCATGATGTCAAGGACGGAATCACAATTTTGGGTGATGTATGCATGTTCCTTGCCTCTGTGAATCCAATCGGTCAAGCTTTTGTAGGGAAAGGAATTTCTCCGCGGTCCGATTCACGTGGTCCCTTCTCGCGCATCCAAATCCGCAATTGCGGCCATCGAACGTTTGGGGGGTACTCTCTACTGCAAATACTATAACCCCCTCGCCCTTCGGGATTGTGTTGATGGTAGAACTGACAGGGTAGCTGCTGCACCAACCAAGAGAAAGGATATTGGTGTGTCTACAGTTCATCACCAAGTCACTCCATCCGTTAATTCCCTTTCAGAGTGGTATACCCACTGGGGAAACCGGGGTTACCTCTCACCGCAGGCCATCAAGAAGATGCCGTTCATTGACGATAGGTTGAAGGAACTTTCAAGGGAGTTCACAACCTTCAAGTCACAACCATTCGAAACCAAATAGCATTAACAATACGCCCCCTGGTTTTCTTAATTATCCTAATCATCCGTCTGCATGATATTGGGTGACCGGGAGTCGGACCTAGATGACTTTGAGACAGAGCGGCTCCTCGACACAAACCGTGAAGGGCTCCGAGGTGACCCTGACAGACTTCCAGAAGGACTCCTTGAAATATACCTCGCAGAACCTCTACTTTCGTTGCTGTCACTGCGAGAGAGGTTAGAGGTGACACTCCTGCTTCGCAGCCTCCCCCTGGTGCTCCCATGGTCACTGTTCCCCTCCATTGCATCGAGAAGCCTACTCTTCCTGGGTCCGATGTCTCCATTCTCCTCAAGAATCTGTCGCTTTTGCAAACGGGGGAGTATAATGTCACAAACACGTTCATCCACGAGGAGGCTATCCACAAACTCGTCCATGAACGTCAGTGTATAACCCGCTATCCAAGCCATCACTTCCAGGTTCCTCGGGGTGCGATAAAGACGTACCCATACTACGTATCCTCAACTTGCGGAAATCTTTGAGTAATGGGTCGAGTAGATCGTAGACCTCAGCAGCGCGGAACGTCATGCGTATATACATTGCGGCTAGGGCTCTGAGGTACCTAGGCTTTGTGTCAGTGTCCACCCACGCAGACCCCGGAGATGGCATCCCCAACTTGAACTCATCTGCACGTAGATATTCGATCAATATCTCCTTCTCAGGTTGAATCTGCAACAGCTTGAGCAGAAGGCAGATGAACTCCGTCGGCTTTTGATTGCCATATACACCCCCTATGCTCTGCAATTCGATGGCTTTGTCGATCAGAGTTTCAGCTGAACGATAGATATTGAGCGCAGATGCAAAGCTGATTACACGGAAACGACTGCACCGGTCAAGGCGAAACAATGCTCCTTCCAGTACATGGAGTCGTAAATCCGGTTCCTGATCACCGCTTCTACCAAGTACTGAATAATCAGTGTGAACCGGGTATAGTCCGGAGCAACACGCAGGCGGCATACCTGGGGATTTTGGCCGTGAATAGCGAGCGCACCGCGAACTGTAGTGTTAGCCATCGCGCACCGGACGGCTTGTTGTCGTTGTGGTGAAGGGGTGTGATGGGTGACCCGACCTCTGTCACGCTTCACCTCCAAGCCAGCCCGCAAACGATGTTGACCTCGACGTGCAGAGGAATCTCCAGGCAGCTTGCTGTCGCCACCACCCGTCGGTCCACCGTTCGCTCGTTCTCAAAGACCTCCGTCAGGTCTTCCGACGCCATCTTCGTCGTGAGTCGCTTTTGTTCCGGGTGCACCCACAACAAATGCTCACCTTCCGGTTGGACAGCACCGGGACACCGCATACAACAACCCAAAGGTCTGCGACAGCTTTTTGTATTTGCTCCGACACTCCACTGACGCGATATTCGACGTTCAGATCGCCTTCGAATTCACTCCCGAAAACCTCATACGGGCCAATGAGATCATTTCCCACTACCCGCCTCAGTACAAGAAAGCGGCCGTCATCCCTCTGCTCGACCTTGCACAGCGACAGAACAAGGGATGGACAAGCATAAACGTCATGAACTATGTCGCCAAACTCCTTTCTATGCCACCCATGCGGGTGTACGAAGTTGCGACCTTCTATACCATGTTCAACCGGTGTGCCCTATCGTTCTCACAGACCGAACCAAATACTTAACGCGGTGTGTCAGTGAGCCTATCGGAGAGCATTTCGTTCAAGTCTGCACCACAACACCTTGTATGTTGCGAGGCTCCACGGAGATTTTAAATACTATCTGCGATACTCTCGGCGGAATCAAGCCTGGTCAGACAACCAAGGACTGCAAGTTCACCGTTATCGAAGTTGAATGCCAGGGGGCGTGCAGTAATGCCCCGATGATGGCCGTCGGTGATGACTTCTATGTATGTATTTTGACGGGTGGAACGTTTACTCATTTCTGATTGCACCCCCCGCCATAGGAGGACCTCACTGCCGAGACGACGAAGAAGATATTGGACGCGTTCTCAAAGGGACAGAAGCCAAAACCAGGTCCGCAGAGTGGCCGCCAGACGAGCGAGAACTCGGCGGGATTGACCGCACTCACATCCAAGGTTTGTTCCGACCGTCCTTGACTACACTCCTATCGCCTCACAATTTGTCCAGCCTTACGGTCCCGGGGAATTCTGCACTCTGGAGTTCAGTTAGATCGTTAAACGCACACGTATCCAATATATAATATTCCAACGCATTCGGGCGAGGGTTCCTTCACCAAACGCAGGAAGTCTGTCCTTTCAATCATCTCCCTCGCCGTCGTCATAACCGATCATCCCTTGACCACCTTCTGGAAGGCGATAGAACATATACCTAAGACAAAATCTCATCAGTGCTTACCCATAGGAGCGCTGTGCAACGTACAGTATCTCTTCTTTGAGATCGTGAAGGTAGGTATCCAGGGGGAGATCGGCGGAGTCATTGCCTGTGCACTCCGTGGTAAGGCTAGGACGGGAGATAGGGTGGAAACACGTACCGAATGGCATTTCGATGATGTCCGCGATGCTTTCAATGCCCATGAAGGTGAATGCAACCACTGTCACGACCGGGACAGTCGCCCAGCCCAATTCCTTGACCAAGACAAATGGCAGGGAGAATAAATACATGGTGACACATTGCTTGAGATGTATACTATCTACTCGGCAAGAGCAGTGAGTTGGGTCACCCGGAAACCTGAGAGCAAGACGTACATGACTTGGGAATCGGCGTGTTCACTATTCTCTCCATGCCGCTTAGATGGTCGACCATCCCCTGGACTCTAGATAAATTCCATCAGGGAGCCTGTGTCCGTTGGTAGTGAAATGCACGAACAACTGTTGCATTGCGTTGGATCCAGCCGGCCCAACGGTTTCCAGGAGACCCTCCCGCTTAAAGTCGAACAATGCACGAGATATTTCGTGCGCGATGCTGTTGGCCTTGGATCAATAAGGGTACAAGAATCGGCGGGAAGATGCGCACATTAGGGGGAGGGGCATGGTTATATCAACATGCACATCGATCGCGCTGTATCCCCCATGCCAACGACTACCTTCAAGCAGGGTGGACCTACGGGACAAGCTGTGCTTGCGCCGCTTGACCCTTATGCGCTTGGTTGCATCCGGGGTTTCCCTTCCGTTATCGGTCCGACTGTCACCAGCAGACGAGTTTTTTGACGACGGGACAACTAGGGAACCCCCCAAGCATGGGCTTTCTGGCATTGTCCTATCGTTGTGCCCGAGTTTAAGGAAAGAGGTTGGCAAAACGTCAAGGTAGTCCTCCCAATCCAGTCCATCTTCTCCTCGCAGATAGTGCTTGACCGCGAACGCGTAGCCAAGGCATAACTTGACCACGTCTTGTTTTTGCCTACGCAACTGGCCCGCAGTGGTGGCAGGGGTGAACTGAATCTTGCCTTTCAAGTTTTCAGGAATGGAAGATTCGGTGGGCGGAAGAGCAACGTTGATCCAAATAAGTCGGCTAAGATTTCGAATCTGAAGCGAGAGGTGGGTAAGGCTGTTGAGGGACGACGATGGTGAGTGCAGGAACATACATTGGCCATGACGGATCCAAAGATCTTTCTCCCTTCATAGTATCGATCGTATGAAGTCCTGAAAGGCATGATTACCCGACGCATCAAGTGTAACAGTAGGAGACATACTGGTTCCTGGGTTCGACGTTAGAAGGGGTGAGAGGAACTGAAAGCAACTTCAGGATTGGACTTGCCTGAATACGAGGATCAAACCGACCTCGATGGGAAATGAAGGTCTCATCAGGCGTGGGATACAGCAGGAAAACTTACAACAACTGCGAGTAGAGGTACGATGGAGTTTGTCATGGTGACAGACAAGCCTTTCGACCATAAGTAACAGACAAAAGCGGCCCAGAGTGTGACGGTTATAATAGGGCCAAAAGAACGCGGGATAACCTAAGTCGAGTGAGGAGAGCGCATGCACGGGAAAACAGTGAGCTCACACTATCTTTGACACGAAACACATCCGGAAGCCAGGAATACTGTGATTGGGGTTGAGTCTCGAGAGACGGTCGCGTGGGCGACGGCGGTGATGGGCGCAGCACACCTTGCGCAATCTCTGCCTCGAGATTATTTTCTGAAATGGTTTCAGGGACTATTGAGAGCAGGTAGGAGGGGAGAGACTCACAGATGCCATCCTCGATGAGGTCGTTTTGTTGTTGGAGAGGGAGACGTCGGGCGTCCTCCGGCCGATCATCGTGGGCCTCGGCTCTTGTTCAACATTCACGTGCGATCGCGATGGTCGACCTCCACGATGCGGTGTGGGTGGCAATGTCTCACTCTCACCAAAAGATATGCTGGTCTGACAATGACCTTGTTGCAGGCAGACACTCGAAACGCTTAGACCGGTAATTGTGCCAGATGACGACTTTATGGCGGTCGAGGCTGTACAACAACAAATCGCGAACACACAAGCAACGAGAACGAAGGATTTGGAGAGCGTTAACGACAAGTTGAAAGGTAAGACACGGGTCTGCAGAAGCTATAGCGGTACGAATTTTTTGAACGAAAATCTGCAGGACTACTACGAGCTTTGGAAGCGGCAAAGATATCATGCAGTCGACCGACATCGGTCCCTTCAGCAAGCGGACATGAGAAAATGATCAACGAACTTGACAGCAACAGACGGAGTCATCTCAAGGCGATAGACAACGCGGAGGGTGTTCTAACGGCCAAGGAAAGTGAACTTGGGGCACTGAAGGAGAAATTGAGGGAACTTGAAATGAAGGATGTCGCGAAGGAGGTGGCAGGCGGATTGAACAGCAGCGCGTAAGTTGGTCGTGTGAGCGTTCGGTGATACGCGCTGATACTGGGAGTTTGCGATAGACTTCGACTGGAGATCTGGAGAGCGATGGGATTCGAGCCGATTGTTGACTCGAGCGGCAAACTGGTGAAGATGATAGTCCGTGCGTGGGCTGGTGACTCTTGCCGTCTTTTTGAATGCTCATCTACGGCCAGGGACGCGAAGTGGGGACGTGCACTGCATTGAGGGAAGTGAGGACGGACGGGAGGTGTGGCAGCTGGCCATCAGCTAGCTGTAGGCAATTGACTCGGACCGATACGGCGAGCGGATCAGATGGATCACACACTCTATATAGGCTCAGTCTTGTGTGGAATGACGAGTAGCACGCGACCGAAACGACTGTCGTGCGGCTGGCTTGGACTGAGTACAGATGAGCATTGCCTGAGTCAAATGGCATATCCATCTTCCTCACAGTTGTCCTACTTGTTCTCGTCACGCCCGCAACCCAGCGAGTCACTCCAATTTCTCGCATTTTTAAACTCAAATAATTAAATAATTAAATAATTATCCAAGCTACTTTTAAGTGCCTATGACTCTTCCCTCTCGTCTTCCAACCTCACCTCCTCCCCCTCCACCATGTCCGTCTAAATTGTCCCCCCCTCCTCCCTCAGTGTCCCTCCCTTTCCTGCGTCGCCCCCCCCCCAGACGTGCCACTCC
>Ga0307517_10000981_pt1 | contig 48367 bp, 42 predicted proteins | sample 23_EM_MG_FD_194515 | JGI IMG/M metagenome (GOLD analysis project Ga0307517, IMG submission 194515) | Populus trichocarpa ectomycorrhiza microbial communities from riparian zone in the Pacific Northwest, United States - 23_EM | ecosystem: Host-associated > Plants > Roots > Unclassified | place... | reverse complement strand
TTGGGTAATCCTGCCAGCCCCCCCCCCCCCCCTGCTAGAAAACAGCTAGGTTAGGTAGTGTTTTTTCCCTCCCATCATTTTGTTTTATAAAGAAAGTGTAGTATCCAGAGGCAAATACTCCCATGATCGGTTGGGTAAAGTGGTTTATACTCAGTATTGAGAAAAATGGGTGGTAATTTCATCGTTGCGCCCCACCCGGGCGATGGGACAGGGATGAGATAAGCGAATCACATAGGCAGGTCTCATTTGAGACCTTGACAATCTTATCGGCTGGCTCGCATACAAGTACTAGAAAGATTTGGGGCTCCGCCCCGACATATCTCCGTCCAGTCACTCGCACGAGTGACTGACTATGACCTCTAGAAACCATTGCTGCCCCTTCGTACTATATTGTACTACCGATAATTGTGTCTTCATTGGATTCGTAAACAGGAGTGTAGAATGCGTGAATTAAAACATGAAATATGTGCCCGTCCGGTGGTTGTCGCTCAGTACATGCAGGAAAGCAAAGAAAGAAGGAACGCAGGAAAAAAAAAAAAGGTGAGTTGGAAGAAAGCAGGATAATAAAAGAAATGGATTCGTGAAATGTTTCCCCGTCCCTCGTTTCGAACATTCACCGCCTTGATAGTATACACAGCACCTATTAGCGGGCGCCACGCCCCAGCCCCAAGAAGTCGGGACATACCAAACTATGTAGTCACAGCTAGACGTACTCCTATCACTCCCCAAAATCTCTCGCAAGCCTAGCCCGCATTGATAGTGTCTCGGCTTCAACGTGTACGGAGGAGGTCCTAGCTCGAGCTCTCCGCTTAATCCGTTTGCCATGGCCGACGTGTGCAACATAGTTCCCCTTAGTCACTCTTCCCTGCGAGCCCCGATTGGTTTTTGCGAAGGGCTCACAAGGTCCGACAGCGTTGGAGAGGATATTATGTCGGACTAGCGACGGGAGCCTGTTTTCTCTCTCCCCCTCCCCTAGGAAGCGCTGGAGGGGCAATAATGATTCTGCCGTCAGGGCACTGGGACGGGGAAGGCACCCGGTCAGATCACAGCCGGAGATTATAGTTTTGGTAACTAGATCGTAGCCTCTATCATATAGTTTTGTTTGTTAGGTAAGGTATTCATCGTAAGGATAGTAGGCTTTGAATATTTACGTTGGCTGAATGATTTCCCTGTCCGGCGTTCCGCCGTGGGAAATATCTGTGCTCGACTGAGAGCCGCCATGCTCCGAATCGATTCCCATGGTGGGCGTCGTGCTGTCGTACTCAGGTAGGCCTGCAGGAGGCGAGACGGTGGGGGAGGGGGGAGGGGTAAGATACAGAGAAGAACGGGGAGAAGAGAACATGATGATGCGTTGGAGGTCTGCGTTTGGAAGGGGCTTTTTTTTCCCTGGGATTCTCACAAGGAAAGAAATCAAAGCTGGCCGAGACGGACTTTATACCTCTCTCCCACTGCCCAAGCACCCTTAGTTTCTTCCACTCAGGTCTGGGGCACCTCTGCCTCTCAATCAGATCAGGGAAGCCTCCCACGAGGATACAGCAGTTCACCCAACCGGCGCAAAAGGCAGTATGGCTACTGGGCCATCGCCGGTTGGCCACACAGGACACCACTGACTGCGAGTAGGTGAACTGTTCCCCCCATGCCAAAACTTGGCGTTCCCCTAGGCCGATAGTCTATCTATCAAACGCGCACAAAAACGAACCATAATCCTTAAAAGAGAAATGCTCTGTAGATCAACCAGATCGATAGCCATATGCAACCTGACGCACAGGGGCTAAGAGTGTACGAGTGCTCGGGTAGGGTCAAAAAGGTCGGAAAACTTTCGGTGGCGAGACAAGGATTAGACCTGTGATCATTGTTGATCATGGAGGGTGGGTGGAAAGGGGAGGACTGTTACATGATGCCATTAATCTGGGGAAGTTGAGCACAGCAATTGTCCGTCCTGCACGTATTTGTGTACTGCGAATTCTATTAAGATTGTAGAGGGAAACTCTCAGACAAAAGGAGGAAAAGGAAGCAGGGCTTTTGGAACACCAGTAGTCCTTCTAAGAGACCCAAATAAATGAATAGATTGAACTGCATACTGGCAATTTCATCATCATTATAGTTATGTATACCGGTAGGTGCCAGACATCAACACCTTCGATCCGGATTCCTGGTGTCCCCCGGGGGGAGAATTTTTCCACTGAAGCAACCGGTCTCCTAACTACCCCACCTGACCCTGCCGGTCTTTTTTTCCGACCTTTATGACCCTACCCGAGTATATGGCCTTTGTTAATATCCCCAAGCTCCTTCCCCGCCTGTTCTAGAAGCTGAAAATGAAGAGTCCACGTGCACCCAAATCCAAGGATGCCACGGTCCAGATCTACCAACATGAATCCCGTACACCAAACCGGTTTATAGTAGAGTGGGGAAGCACGAATTGTTTCCTACTCGAGTAGAATATCCCCCCGTGGGGGAGCGAACATCGTCAGGTGCGAATTAGCATCTTTGGGGCCCAGATTCGTAATCGGCGCTGCCAACCTGTCGGCTGCCCGCCCCATCCTTCCAGAACACACATCCTGCTGCTGCCGCCCCTTATCCAATATTCGAGGGAGCCGGGGGAAAGGAAGGCTTGGCCGTCGGCCGCTCTGTCGGTCCGGTGCGCATCGTACGTTCCAAAGTCTCTCGCTCTCGCTCGTGCGATGCGGTGTAACTGGTGCACTAAGGTTGACTCCTTCGGCTCCCATAGTTGCCTACGATCAGCATAAGCCCTTCTAAAGCCCACTGAAATCAAGGAACTGATTTGATTCTGCTGATCCACGTTCGACGTCATTTCAGTGATGCCCCAGGGAATCCAAACCCATTGAAAAAGGACGGTGGGCGCGATATATACCACCCAACCCCACACCGCGAGCTCGCCGTATCTTGCGGCTGAACAAAGCTTATCCATCCGAGAGCCCAAGCTCCATGTCATTCACAAGCCTTGATTCGATGAATCACTGGTCAGGTGAAAGAATCAAGGATGAGGCACGTGATTCCAAACTCAATTGTCATTAAGCTTACCTTACGATTAAAGAGTTGGGTGTTCCCCTTCTCTTGTTTCTCGTTCTCCCCAATGACGTTGGTGGGGGTATCCGGCGAGGTTGACTTCGAGCATAAATTGCCGGAGGATTTCAGAGACGAGTTGGGATTGGCTCCAGCCGGCTAAAGTCTTTCAGCTCAGATGAAGGCTCCTTCCCCCAGCACTCGAGAACCTACGGTACTCGAGTAGACCAAGCGGTGTCATTTTTGACAACCTAGAGTACTCGGATGTGTTAGCAAAAACCGGGGACCTATTTTTGCTTATCTCCACACAAGTTCTTACGGAGACAAGGGTTGTGTGCCCCGATTCCAATGGAGACCCCCGAGCACGCTCCCCCGCCTCTCCCACCCAACGAAAGCACAGTACTTGTACTAGGATATGTGAATCCAGGCCGCTTGGCAAGAATATGTGATTAGTGAAGGTTGCAACTACAAGTGTCGAAAGTATCCTAATGTGCTAGGTCAACGGTTTACCGAACACCCATCGCCCAGCGACCACAATGCCAGAGTCCTTACTGGTATACCACTTTCCAAGCCATTAAATCATTTATTGAATGCCCCATTCTGAAGAAGGATGGCAAAAGAATACCCTTGCCGTGGTCGAGATACGGCCTTTGTTCGTACTACATGAGACGTCATTCGGCTAAGCCCTGCGCCGAGTCGCTGGTCCACTGGCTCGTGCTTGTCACATCTTGGTCCTGGCTTTGCGAATTTCTGCAGTTTCTATGGGACTGAAAAAATGAAAAGGAAAAAAACTCCGCAAAAACAGCACTGTTGGGTTCGTTTCTCTCTCCCCCAATCTGAACAGGCTTCCCTCACACGAGCGCGGAGTCACACAGATGAAGAGGAACCGGAGCACGGTCCAAAATGCTAATATCGAGCTTATTATAGCCTACCGGTATGCCTGCTGACGAACCCCCTCCCTCGCCCCACTCTTTCGTCAGACATATCCTACGAATAGTGTAATAGAGGGAATGGTCAAAAGCTTAGGTGACCTTTCTATACCTAGGATCCCATAACGGAAATTCTGTGACGCCATATGCCTTCCATCTCTCCCCTCCCTCTCACACTGACTTACGCTTAACTCTCCATGCGTCTTGCAGCTGCGGTGCAGAAGCACTACCGCCCAAAGTGTATCTTCCATTTGTGAGATTCTGAGGAGTTGCTCGCTCGCTCGCGCAACCGGCCGATCCCGATGCCATGGTCTCTGTATTAGACATGAATTGAAAGCACGATTAAGCGCCTACGCGCTTACTCGAGTTATCATTCTACTGCAACCTCTGTCAGATTTCGAGGCCAAAGAACAAACGAGGGAAGATCACTACCGCAACCCGCCAATACCAGCATCGGAAGAAGCAATTGCAGTCCGCCGAAGGGAAGGGCTGATCAGTGACAGGAGAGCTATTATGCTCTGTTGATGCCGTGGTTTAGCCAGGTGAATTGCTAGTTCGCCCTTATATAAAAGCGAAAAGAATAGATAGTTCGGTTCCTTATACGAGACAGTTAAAGACTTTATAAGCAACTCCAAATATCCAGGGAGACAGCGAGAGAAGCCACGCAAACCAAGTGCCTTTGCCCGTTTGGAAAAGGGGAGCTGCAACATAAATCACCGCGTTTACCCCTCTTAATAACCAAGGTGCTGCCAGCAAATAGTTATCGTGGAATGTGCAAAACCCGACTGGCCAATGGTCATATGACAACTGCAGAGAGCCACCCACCACCACCACAAGGGCAAGCAAAATAATCGCCGAAAAACGGTAAATAAAATAACTTGCCGCTCGCTTTGTTGTCTTAATTCTAACTCGCCTCTGTTTTCCATATAGGCATACCACTTTCGGTAAACCCGACCCCAAACCGGTAGTTATCCAGTAGTGGTGTATCGATCTAATTTATATTAGCCTTCTAGTAACAGGAATCCCGCTGCACTCCAGGAACTTTAATTTCTAGGGATGAAACAGTTAAAGGTTTGAATACCCGGAGGTTATTACACGATTTGTGACCTTCTGAGCTGAGTTCATATTCTATACTCTTGATCAGCACCAAGTGCAATGTTCAAGTATCGTGGATCAAGTTAATGAGGAGTCGAGACCATGAGACTGCCCAAAGTGATGAACAAAGGGCGCGATGGACAGTTCTCACCGATTCAGAGGAAACCGCCAAACTATATATTGATTGCCAGGACATAACTGATAATAGCTTACGACAGCCTCTCAACGAAAACCACGGTACTCTCATTTATCACGACAACTGTTGGAGCGCTCCCGTGACTGCATCGCTGCCATACTGTATTAGTACACTCTACCGATCACCGTACAAGTGCCCAGCGAGGTGTTTTCGTACTCTGAGACACCATCCATTGCAAGTGGTGTTTCGGAAGGAATAGGGAAGTTGATCATGGAATGAAATGGGAGAAGAAGTTTAAGGGAGGGTGATTTTTGGCAAGGTCCGTAAGGGTTATTAGGACTGTAGGCATTGTTTGATAGGCAATAAGCTTTAGAGTAGCATAAATGCCTTAAATGAAAAAGGTTTATAAAAAAATAAAAATAAAAATAAAGTGTTTTCGTACAAGATAGGGATTATTCTGTTGGTTAACTGCATTTGTTTTGGGCGAAAATATCTTCCCTGGCCCTTGTGGAATACGATACGATCCCATATCTGCAACATACCGTGGGGGCAAGAGTAACCCATCCGCAAACATCACCGCTGATATGTAAACACGCACCTCCAAACAAACCCCACACACAGGAAGAAAGCGGATTACGATAAGTAACCTTGTAATAAGCAATTCTGTATGATGGATCCTATATGGATTCGTGGTTGCATCAGAAGTCGGGGACACCGTATCTTAATCGTACCATCTTGCACAGCACAAGTACTCGGATAGTACAAATGACGGTGTGTATCAGTACTTACTGGTACGGCCCTACTTGGGAGCTGGCCCAAAAAGAAAAAATTAATAATTCACCACGGCAAGCCCCCAGTGTACTCGTATACTCAAGTACATAAGCCCTTTGACGATTTGCTACCGCTACTTTGGCTTATATTCTCGTTCCCCTTCTCCTCTTTCTCTTCCCCTCTTCGATCTCTTCCCCCTCTATCACGAAGCAGCTGCCAGATTGCTCGAGGTTTGAACATCGTCACCACCAACCAACAACCGCAAGTTCCTGACAAAACGACTGCCTCCAAGCCAACCTCCTTGCAAAATCCCGATAGGTCCAAAGATTGACCCAATCCCAACATCGCTGGTCATCCAACCACAGCAATACCGGTACAACACAAGCCAAGCTCCTCAATTCTGCTCGAACTGGGACCCCTGGGCAATCAGCCGAGTGGGAGCCTAACCCAATCAAACAACGACACCAGCGAGCAAAGCAAGCAATCACAACCCTGACAGCACTCCCAAGATCCCCGATGCTACAACACAAGTCTAACGTACGCATCGTACCATATCATGGAAATACTCCTCGGGCCAAACAGCACAATACAGCACAATACCGTACAAGCGCCGTAGGGTAGTACCGGTACCGCACGGCTACGGCGAAGTAATCGGGGAAAATTACGATTTCTCACGAATATAGAATTCCGGGGGAACTTCCCCCCCCCCTCCGCCCATCAAAAATCTCACAAGATTCCACGAGCGGGTACACGACTAGATTACTACTCGAGCACTCGTAATCGCCTGGCGTTTGTAAAACGGGCTGCTATTGCATACATGACAAAAACAGGCCAAACCCTGGCCAGAGCCTCAGAATTTCGGTAGTATGCAATAGCAGTCCGTTTTGCAAACGTCAGGCAATTACTAGTGCCCCGGAGGCTGAAGCCAACTCCTCACGCTCACAGCGCCGTACAGTACAGCAAGCATAGCACGGCAAAGCACAGCACAGCACACTCTCTACTCGAGTACGAGTACCCATCCATCTATCCATCCGCCGAACCACAAACCTGAAGGAAAATTAGAGAACGAAAAGGCAAGAAAAAGCAAACCATCCGAACCACCACCACATCACATCAATCCACCCAACATAACTGTACCGGTAGGTAGGGAGGTACCGTAGGCAGATATCGTAGGCATGTAGGTAAGCTCCGGCACCGGTTATCATATCATAGGGTGCTGCACACAGCCAAACCCAGTATCCGGACTCCGAGCCTCCCCAAAGCTCACCCACTCACTCACCCAGCCAGCCCCCCCCCCCCCTTCCCCAATCCATATCGAACCCTCCAAACCCCCCCAGCGCACACCCAACCCACACCCACCCAACCAAAATCAAACCAAAAACCAAAAACCAAAACCAAACCAAACCAAACCAACGGAACCCTTCCCCTCCCTCCCTCCCTTCCTCCCTCCTCACTGACTTACATGCTCACTTATTACATACTTACCCTTTCCTGCGCAACTTCATCCACCTTCCCCGATCCCCAGATTACTCCCCTCACCAACCAACCAGAGAAACAGAAAATAGCGAGGAAAAGAAAAGAAGAAGAGAAAAAAAGAAAATTAGAGGAAACCAAAAACCAAAAACTCCGAGTCGCCAATTACCTAAAGCGGCGGTCCGTCGCGGGCCCCCCCCCCCATCACAACTCACATTTTCAATGTTATCCACGCTTGCCCGACTGCCTTGCTTGCTTGCTCCTCCCACACATTACCGGTAATATAGGGCAGGCCAGACAGACAGACAGACAGACAGACCTACAGGGAGGATACGGTAGCTTGCCTTACTTGCACAGCACAGCACGCTGCGGAGAGGGAGGGAAGGGAGGTAGTGAGGAAGGAAGGTGGGGAGGAGAAGGAGGTAGACCACTGTGAGTTAAGCTAAGCGTGGATAACGAGTGCTCGAGTTACGTTATGCGGGTAGGTCTGCAAGTAGGGGCTTTGTTCCGGAGGTTTTGTTGATTTGGGCTGTTCGGTTAAGTTTGGCGCGGCGGTACAGCGCTGTGATGGTGCTGTGCTTTGTACGATGGAGGAGAGAATGGGGAATGTGATAACCTATGGATAAGAAGCTCTCTCACCACTGATACTTTACGTAACTTTACAACAGTTTACCGGTTCAACAATGAAGATGCGAACGAAGATGGCCACAATGAATCAACAAGTAAATGGTAAATTTTTTAATTTGTTCGTTCCCCTTTTCTCCTTCCATCAGTCCGCTTGTTTGTCTGCTGCGCGACTAATTGATAATGAGGATGATGGTGATGGTGATGGTGATGACGGAGGATAAAAGGGGGGATGAAAGAACGCCCTCGCTCCGGTTAACAGAAAAGAAAAGAAAAGAAAATCAGGAAGAGAAAAGGAAAGGGGGGAAAATAATGTAATAAAAACCCCCCCAAATACCTCCGTTCCGCGCGCACTGGTAGTAACAGAGAGGAAGGCTACGCTAATAAAGACGTAAAATAGAAGTGAAAAAGAGGAAAAAGTAAGTACGAAGTAGGGAAACGATAGATAGAATAAGCCCCATTTGGCCCCAAAATCGAAACCCAACTCAAAAAACAAAAAATTCCGGACAATAATAAAAAAACTGTCAAGATAATAATAATAATAAAAGAAAAACAAAGAAAGAGCTTCAAACAAATGCAAGCATGCAAAGTATGAATCAGAAGTGAAAAAGAATAGACAGAAAAGAATAGTAACCAAGAGGGAAAAAGATATAGAGGAAGAAAAGAAAAGAACCGCCCGCTGCTCCAGAAAATTTAAATACACCAACTCCATCTACCCGTTTTCTAACAAGTACCGAAACCATCCATACCGAAATGCAGGTAGAAGCACCCACCGCTGATAACCAGAACTGCACCCAATACATCATCCATCCAGCTCCTCCCACTTTTAACCACAACTGCACACCACCCCACACCCATACACCACTCCATAATCAGCACCCAATCGAAATCAGTCAAGCCCACCAACCACCACATCCACAACGACCACATCATAAACCGCCACGACCACCTCCGCCAGTGCTGCGAGTAGCTACGTCCGAAAATCCATGCCTCTAGCACAGATTCGTGTTATTCCTCGCGGCGTGAGAAATGAGCTGCCGTTAGGGTGTCGGCGCATTAACTGGTTTCCAACCCGGAAAGAACAACTGGGAACACCAGTACATGCTGTCTTCGTATATTTCTTTTTCGCGCAGCATTTTCAACCCACTTTCTATATTCGCCCACGTGCTCGTCAGTTATTACGCCCCGGGGAAAAAGTGGGGGGAGGATACGAGCCAGGGCCCAATGGGGTGTGATGTGATATAACATAGGATACGACGGGATGACATACCTTGATGCTTGGCTGCTTGGATAACCTCCTTCATGTAGCGGACCTCATCTTCGTTGGACTTGGCTAGGACTATTGTTTCGCCCGATTCCCAGTCAATGGAGAATGGTGCATAACCTTTGCTTACGTGGTGGAAATGTGCCAACAGGATGTTTGCCCCTTGGAAAACGGCGTCGATTAAATGGTAATTTGAGAAACGATTCTGAAGACTGTACCGCATGGCAAACCACCTATCATGCGCGATGGTCAACTCCATGTTGTGCAGGAGTATGAATATCGTCAAGTAAATCTCCAAGAAATCCTCCGGCTTATTATTAAGCACCTTCCGCTGCAATTCCTGCAACAACTTCTTGCGCAGTGGGATGAGCAGTTGGTGGATGGTGATATTATCAATCTGGAAGTCCATTATCGGCGTCACTGGGATCTTGCCATAATAAGGACCTCCCTCCTCCATATTAGTCGTCATTCCGAAAGTTTCATTTCCAATTATCGACCACGGCGTTTCGATTATACGACTTCCAACCCATAACTTCAGAGCATTGCGGAGTAGTGATGACTATCTTCGGTCAGCCTTTTGGACAGATATGCCAAGGATAGGGTCGACATACACCCTTAGCATTACTCATTCGCAATGCCATAGAGAAAGATTCCCAGAGTATCACGTTCGAACTGACATGCTCCTGAATATACCTCACAGTATTATCCTCCACATATCGATTGATAGTCCTCTGTGCATCATCGATATCTGATATCGCATAGGGCGGACAGGCCAATGCTGCCACCTCACCATTCTGACCAATCCATGTGTAATTGTCCCTATCATCCGGCAGAGGTTTATATTGCTTCGCCATAAGATTCAAGGTAAGTCCCATCCCTTGAGTAACCGTAAATCCCTTCGCCGGCGAAGCCCATACGGTTCTATCATTCGGTGAGGCCTTTAACCATCGCCTACGAGTCCATAGAAACTCTTCAGTTGGGCCTGTGATAAATATTATGTTAGCGTATATGCATATATTTGATAAGGACTGATACAATAAGCAGGGTGGGTCAGGGCTGAGTAGGTAGAGATGTAGGTTGAGCTGAGGTGAGGTGGGGGTTGAGGTAAAGTTTAAGGTAGGGCTTGAACGGGAAATTACCTCGTCGAAATAGTTCCGATTCTGTCATGCGGGCACGGAAGCATGGGATGTTGGGTATCTTGGAGAAGATTGATTCGCAGTACTTGCAGCAAGCCTCCGACACTCTTATGCACTGAAACCACGCACGTTAGTTTCTCCCTTCTTCCTCTAATCTCTCTTCATCTTTTCATCTCGAGACCCAACCCCCACCGAGAGGGGGACCAAAGATAACAGGAGGAACCGAAGGAGCTAGTACCCTTTTTTTGTTTTTCCAGCACGGTAAGCAAGCACCCGTTATTCGAGTCATGTGTGTTTCCTTCTTCAGCTCCGGAGTGAATCGCTTCCGTTGCCTCTTCTTCTTGCAGGAGGTGTTGTTCCGAGGCTCACCATCGCTACTCTCCGAGGAGCTCTATTCCAATTGGAAAAACACATTGTTAGGACGTGATTTCGTAGTTTCTTTTGCTTCCTTCGGAATCATTCGATTGAAATGACATGATTGATTGAAACCACGGGAGGAATAGGATGGGAGAAGACAAAGGCGAGAAAGGGGGGGGGGGGCATGTAAATAGGTAGACAGAAACAGCAATACAATACAGGAAGGATAAGGGGGGATTCAATACATTTTTCCTTTGGCTCTGTTGATGATCGGACGATTCCTCATGGTCACCAGCAGAGGATGAGCTTGGAGTGAGAAATCCAACGGAGGCATCTAGGGTAGCTGAGGAACAAGAGGAAGCGGTGGAAGTGGGTTGCCACGCTCCAGGTTGGTTCCAAGGAGCAGCAGATTGATCGAACATAGGAAGGTTAGTACTCAACCGTAACAATTCCTGGCAAATATCAATGTTGTTCTCAACATTCGTGACACAATCATCGAGCCTGGCAAGATTCGACGGGTCCATGTTGGCGAAATCGTCGTATCCGCAAGAGAAATGTAGGTCACCTAGACAGTTCGCTTGTCCCGTAGTCAACCAATCGCTCGCAAGGTGGTTAAAGTCGAGAGCAGAGAGGTATGGTTCTGGTGGGAACATGCTGTTCGTGAGCGCAGGATATTGCCCCGACTTAAGGTTAGGAACTCCGCTCGCGCTCAACAGGTCATCAAGCCCTTGGCCGTCATCACCGGGGAGATCGTGCGAGGCGGGCACGGAGTGCGGGTCGAGCCACGGCGCAAACAGCATGCCATTGTTACATGTCTTGGATGAGTTCAGCATGTCGGGTTTGTGCAAAAGGGAAGGTGAAGGGAGTTCAGGAAGGGAAGGGGGAGAGGGGGGGGAGGGGTGGAGTGGAATGAGAGAACGAAAAGCGGAGGAAGAGGTAAACCAGAAGAAAAGCGGAGTTGGAAGATTAAGAGAGGGGATCAGAGTATGGCAACCGCCCTCACACACCACACGACAAGAACCAAGCTCGAACACGTTAGATAACCCTCCCTCTTCCACACAGCAAAATCTTGTACACCACTTTCTCCGCCTTTACCCTCGACACACCACCCTATTTTATTTATTCTTTTCTTTTCTTTTCCTTTCACAAAAGAAAAAGGGCTTTCTCTGGAAAAAGTGTAAAAGGGTCTCGCTTGATGATTGATCTGGTTTGGTCTGATGGATAGATGATAGGAGGAGAGAGGGGGGGGGGGTTCGCGAAGGAGGTCGATGAGAGTAGGATGGTGAGAGAGAGTGTGTGTGAATGTGATGCAGCAAATCAAAGCATGAGTACTGGTACCAGTTCTGTAGTATACGGTACCAGTAGCACACCACTTCACAAGCACAACCACCACAGTACCAAACTAAACCCGACACCAAACCAAAACTCAGACCTTTTGGCCTGAACTCCATTCACAGTACCCACCAATGCAGTGGTACCGTACTCTTCTGTACCTGCCACCACAATCACCATCTGCCCCCAACTACCGGCAACTCACCAAGCGAAGGATACAAGAATGGTGCGCAAGAATGTGGACATACACGGTAGACACAGACGCTGGTGATCAACCATCCAAATCTAGCCAAACCAGAGCCCATCCCAGCAATTCCACCCAAAAACCCAGTCAAGCCCAACCGAAGATCGGAGCAAGCAAGCAAACGTTACCGCAACCACATCCACGCAGGGTTGCAAAAAGGTTGACCCCGTCCCATAAGCACTATCCTCACCATCGCATCATTATCCCCCCCCCCCCACCGCAACACTTATAAACCATACCGTAAATCACCGTTCAACGGAGGCTAACACAAGCAGAGAAAGAGACAAAACCCCCGGTAAAATAATCCCATATGGGATTCCCCACTTGACTCACCAGGCTTCCAATGCTGTGATCCATACACAGGCTGGTCAGCGGATGGTACCAAGTTATCAGACCGTCCACAAAAACAAATCGCTGCTTAGATTAAACAACGGGTGCATACAGTAGTACCGGTACTGTACCAGTACTCGTACCGCACCCAACGAACGATCGACGATTTTCCCATCGAGCACAGTAGGGTAGATCCTTTCGAAAAGACCCTGACCACCTGTAGTTTTTTTGGGGGGGGGTTGGGGGTTGGGGGTTTTCTCCCCTCTTCCACTCCCTTCCCCTGCTCACCCGCATTGGGGAGGAGGAGGAGGAGGAGGAGGAGGAGGAGGAGAGAGCGGCGCAGTAAGAAGGACAAGTCAGGGAGTAAATTAAAGTGAATTCACAAGCAAGCATCCACATTCCTACTCCAACTCCGCACAAGGGATTAATTACTCCAGCCAACCCTTCTCTGCCCAGGTATTGCTAGGACAAAATAAGGATGTTGAACTCTGCCCAGCAGGAGGGGGGGTTGACCCGGGACCATACGGCGATTACATAACCTTTACCAATCGCTGGAAGCAGTTGTTACTTTACGCATGTACCCTACCATATCATACGATAGGGTCGGGCATCAGAGCTTTATGGGGAGCACTTGTACTCTCGTATCGGGCACAAAGTACCTGAAAATGGGACGAGGTTTCCCCCTTTCCACTGGCTGGGCGATTGTGTAACAATACTTTTATTTTCAAAGACTTTGTTGTCAAATACAAGTACTAGTACAGCATGGTATCGTCCCGGAAGCACAGTTACCAGCACGGTATCGTAAATTAGCCCGGAATATGGCATCACATCACATCATAAAGACAGCAGTACACGGTACAAGTAGTGTACAATACCAGCACAACAGAAATGGTTCTTCCACCCGAATAAAATCTTCAACTTATTATAAATTGAATATGCCAGAGGAGAAAAAATAAATAACGTCGAGTTATCTATCATATTTGACGTGGAAATTCCACCCCTCCCCTCCACTCCTCCACGTCCCCCTCCTTTTCCTCCTTCTTTTTCTCCACTCCCCCAGTCTCTCCCCTCCAGTCTATCAACCTACCTATCCCAAACTTTACCATTCCCTCCCTTTCCCCTCCGCTATATTCCACGGCACTCCACAATATGATGCTCCACCGCGCTCCTCCATCCTACCACCACCACCGTCCGGCCTTCTCCCTCTCTCCAAATCCCATTTCCGAAAAGAAAAAAAACTTAACTTGTCCATACCCGCCCCTCCGCCCGCAATCGCCATCGCCGCCGCCTCCCCCCTTCCGCACTTCAACGATCAGGGCACTAGTTCGATACGCTAGCTGCGCCATATCACATCGCATCACATAGCATAACTTGTGCCCCGTCGCACACATCCCCCACCACCACCACCGCCACAACCGGCCACGCCGAACACGCGAGTGGATTGCCAACCAGAGTACGTACGGTACCCTCTCACACCAACACTCCCACCCCTTCGCGAATCCGGAGTCGCCTTATTTCGTTTCGTTTCATTTCGTTTCCGGGGTATGGCGTTTTGTGCCACCGTTCTCTGGCCATACAAGTATCATGCCCCGTCGCAGGAACATGGGTGTCCATGATGCGCTAGTTCCATAGGGCTAGGGCACATCACTCTTGGCACTCCGGATTCGGCAAGCTTATCGAGATCGACTTGTTTCGGTCCGTCTGCCATGTCTTGCGTTGTCATCTATGCCTGAACTGGGAAGGAGTTCTTGCAGTGGGGGGGGTAAGCGTGGTGAGTGATTTACTGTGCAAAAATCGATAATTTCTTCGAGCACCGGTACTTGTTTTTGTCTTTTCTTCCCTGGCTCCCGACCTAATTCGTCCACGGTACCACAATAGTACTCGCTCCTAACACTATACTCTGGTCCTCGTTTTGTTTTTATTTTTATCCTCTCTTTCCTTCCCCCCCTCACTCCCTCCTTTCCTAAGGGGTATGCAATGCGGCAAGGGACCCCCGACAGCTACACTCGTGTCCGACAACCCGTCAGTAAGTCTAAGACGGGGGCGGGAACATCTTTCTCTTTTAACCTTTTTTCGGCTGATCCCTTGTCGTACTTGTGTCCACATGGCTCAGCGGGTCGAGGCAGTCAGCCGGGATGACGAACCTCTCTCTCTGTTCTTCTCTCCTCAAAAGTGCCGTGTATCAGAAGAGCAATATTCTGTAAACGGGGAAAGAGGGATGTGAGGATCGCGAATTCAAGCCCCTTTCAACCTCCCGATACCTAAACTAGCAGTAACATATCGACCCGACACGCCACATCGTGTCGACCCAGTCGCTCGCCCCCTTATCACTTATCCTGCAGTGCCATATCACCACCTCTTGCTCGAGTGCGGCACTAAAGTGCCAATCCCACCCCCTCCTTCAAAATCCTATCCTTACTCTGCTTCGCCCGATCTCCTGCTTGTCAGATCTTCCTGCAGAGAGATTTATCCGCTCGCATCCACTTCCCCCAAACCGTTCCCATCCCCTCGTGCTCACCCTGGTCATATCACTCTGCCTCAGAATCTCCCAAAGTCCTCCGGAAGTCCGGGCTAGCCTCTCCGCACCCCAGCAGCAGAAGAAAAAACCTTAAATACATCAGCATATCATTCGGGGGAAAGTATTTATTACGCAACACAAGTCTCCGCAGCCCGCCCACGCACACATATCGCCGCTTCCTCACACACCATAAAATCCCTCGTCAATCGACATTGCACCCGCCCAGGAGCCTCGACGCTCAACGCCCTGTCTCCTACCCACTCTAACTATAAACCTAACCGTATTGACACTACTTTTTGGTAAGGGAATAACACAGAAACAAACCGAAATCTAATACGCAACGAAGACAATGACACGGTAAACATCGCAAAGCATACAATAAGAATAAAGAAAGAGAAAAAAGAAAAGAAAATTCTTTCAATCCCGCAATTACCCTCTCAAGCACGCACCAGGCCGGAAAAAGAGAAGCAAAAATAAAGCACCCAACAATATGTAGCTTTAACAGGGTTAAACATCAACGCCAAATCTAATCGTCTAGACTCTTTTCCCAAGGAAGAAAAAAGAAAAAAAGAAAAACTTTTTTAACCGTGACCAGATGACCTGCGCTGTGTCGTTACGTGATCACGATCCAGAATTGGTTCAATAGGCCATTTTTCTTCCGAGACATCATCACTTCCGTAGGCCACGTTCCACGCAGACTGCAACACCTCCGGAGTTTTCCACGCCAACTCCTCATTCCGCAACCATAATCTCAGCAGGTGCCGTTTCTGGTTCATCGGACCCCCGTCGATAAACCCCTGCCTTGCGTGTACAATACTCATGTTGTTCCAGAACAAAATATCACCTAGCTGGCCATCATCTAATGTCAAGGCGTGTTTGTCCGCTGTGAAGTGGACGGCATCTAACGCATCTGCTTGTGCATCCGTCATGTCCGGAATCCCTTTGGTGCGAGGCGAGACTTTGGAGCCCGTTAAGATGCGGCGCGAAAATGCGAAGACCATCTTCCCGTCTTGGTTGAATAATAACGGCCGTTTGTAGTATGGCTCACCAGCTCTTCCGAATCTATATTTCAAAATTATGTTTTGTAAATTGCTTGGTACTCGAGTGATTTTTGATGATTGGGTGGAGGGTAACTAACGTGTCAAAGATCCATTCACCAGATTGGAGAGTGTCGATATGATCAGGCCTTGTTTCTGCCAACTCGTTATAGATTGCTCCGGTCGATGCCAGTTTACTCCTTCCGCCTTTATATGCCTGTCCTAGAGTATATAATGCAAGTATATCGCCAATGTCCGTGTGGTAGGGCTGCATCTTGTTAGTACGGCTCTCTGGGGTCAAGGTAAAAGAAATGCTGCGAGAGAAAGGGCGGGGTTGCATACTTGCTGGACATTGGAGTAGGGAGCTTGACGGACGTTATCCGGGGCAACACTCGAAGTCAGATCTATCAGATGTACTATTCGTTGGTCTGTCAGTCAAAATGAACTCATTTACATCTGCCCGCCGGGTAGGAGCCCATTCAAGCTTAATTCACCAGACGGAGAAGGAATTCGTACGTAGCATGTTGTTGTGTTCATCTTGCCTGCCCCGCTTCTCTGCAACCCAGCAGGAGATTCCGACATATATCAGGACGTTTTCCTCGCTTGAGTACTTCTTTGGGTTCAGGCCACGGAGCACAAAGAAACCCCTTCCGTTGTATAGAGAGGTACCCAAACCAATGAGGCGAGGACCGAGTGTTGGAAGTTGAAAGGTTTGGCGGGTGATGAGCGAGATTGGCAACTTCGACTCTGCAGGTTCTGGATAAGTATATCGATGCGCAGAATTGAGTGGGTACCAAAGTGAGATAGAGAGATCGAGAAGGGCGGAGAGAAAAAAAAGCAAGGAATGTGTTAATGGCTTACGGAGATATATGTAAATATATACATTATATCATACATATATCTTATGTGAATCAGGATTAGAGGGATAAGGGTTGGTGGAGAGAGAGGCCTCTTCTCTATATGATTTTCGTTGTGCACTCACCCTTAAAATCTCGTAATCCCTTCTCAATCTCCAAAATCTCCTCCTCCGACAATAAGACCGTGTACTCCTCTTTCTTCAGTTCACTTGCAGTCCAAGCCAATGGTGACTTAAGCTTTGCTGGAAACCCCGCAGGCAGGGCTTTTGTAAGACCACCTTGCCTCAGACGCCGCTGGGAACGATTAAGGTACGACGAATCGCAAGGTATCCAATCGATAGGAGAACTGGACAGAGAGTCATAAGATTTAAAGGCAGCGAGATTCTCGCTGATCGAGAGATTGTCCCTGATTTGCTTAGTGGTGGCATCTCGCTTGTTCAGGGTCTCGGTGAGGGGCTTGTATGCAGGGACGAAACCTGGTATGCGGTCGCTGCTATACCCGCTATGTACCAGCATTGTCGTTGATATATGCGAATCAACTCGTGCGTAGTATCGGGGAGCTTCTTTGCTTTTTCCGAGTATTGCCTGAACGTTGCGTGCGATATGTGTTTGTGTGTTTATGTGATCTGGTTTCTTGCTTTCTCTCTCACTCCTCCAAAATGCTCTGGTTTCTCACGCCTTTTTGAAATGGGAAAATCCAATCTGACTCCTTGGCAATGATGAGAAGGATATTAAAAACCAACTCAAAGCAAAAATAATTAGTCTGACTCTTTCACGCTTTGCAGCGAAATATCTAGAGCTCCAGGCGGGATATCTGTGGCGAGAGAGAGCTCTACTAAGCCCGGGTAGTGGTGAGGAAGTATTCGAAAAGGGGCCGTTCGTGCGAGCTAATTCGGATGTCGCTATCTCTTTCGTCAACTCCACCCGAAGTTACTCAAGCAAAGCTCTTCCAAGATGTTTGCTTACCCTAGGAACTCGAAGACGGCAATACACGCAGGCAGACTAGCAAGCAATGGGTAGGTAGACAATGGAGTAGTAGCAGGTAAGGAGGGAGTAGGGACGGCGGGGGTGAGAGAAGAAACGAAAGGTCCAAATTCGGATTGCTGTGGGTTGGTCGGAAGCAGAGGGGTAGAGCAGGTATTTATGGGGTACTGAAATTGAGATGCGAGGGCCTGTGGTTGAAGCTCTTTCTCAAGCTCTTTTTTTGATCTTGCCTCCTCAACGTTGCCTTCCCTTCGACAGCTGCCTACCGGTGGTGCTCTTATACCTGAGCAGACGAGGCCCCTGTTCAGGTTTTTTTCTTTTCCCTTTTTTTTTTTTTTTTGAAGGGTACACGAGATCATTTGGCTAGACATGTTGAACATTGGATACCAGGCATTGGATCAAGGGGGTGTTGAGGAGGGAGGGAGGGATGGTTGTGTGCAAGAGGCGTCTCGTTCCTGCTCAGAGGATGAATAGCGTGGTGCATCTCACAGAGCATCCCTTGAGTGGCTCCGGTCGCACTCGAATAGCCGATTGAAAAAAGTTGAGGCTCAACTACCGAGATTATCAATGTCTCTCCCAAGGCCACTCCCACTTGCAAGTTCGCAATATCATAGGGGAGCTAGTAGAAGGTGGGCAGAAGTGGTTTGTGTAGAAAGCAAGAGCAGAGGCAGGAAGAAGGAGCAGGTAGAGGCAGAGAGAGAAATGGAAGTGGATGTTGGGCATGTGTTAGGCACAGCAGTGTGCCGCGCGCGCCTTATGATAACTTATGTGGGAAAGAGCAACCCTATGGCAACCGTCAACTGGGACATTTTTTTCTCCCATACAGATGCACACATGATGATGATGATGATTCCACCCTGAAAATCTTCTCGTATGCCCTTGCTTATGGGCATACCGTAGCAGTTTATGGCAGAAGACAGTAGGGAACTATGCACTATCCTTCTATATGGCAGGCTTCAAGCTCCTGATCCCATTCCCCTCCCCCAAAAAAGAGTTTCCTGACTGCTACGGAGAGGTACCTCAGCCATCCACCCAGCAACCGCAGTGTCGTATCAAATACAACAACCCCCGGTATCCCTAGAACGAAGCATTCTCCTTTACACCCTTACTATCTAGGCAATATCTATCATCATACCGGCACCCCTCAATTTCGCCTATCGCCCTTTATCAACCAGGGCCGCAGCTTGGGATGAGTAACTAGTTGCCTGGTGCATGACTATTTTACGATGCTAATACCCAATGGTCAGAAATACGGGTTACATTTGTTTAGTGCCCACTGCAATCCACTTCTCTTCCGGTTCCATTGTATTTCCCACTCCTTATTTTTTTCACTTCAATTAACCAGCCTTTGTACCGAGACATGTATGGGATGCAAAATCTAAAACCTAGATAGCGAGGAGGAAAAAAGAAAAACCCCACTTGAGCTGGTTATGCAGGAGAAAGACCTCCGAGGAACTTGAAATTCACGAGAGCGAAGTAAAAGTAAAAGTAAAGTACTGGTGAAACAGAGGGTCAAGCTAGAGATGTTAAAAAATAAATAAAGCAGAACGGATAACAGAGAGGTAAAAAGGAAGGGGGGAAGAAGATGCAAAAAGGTACAATCTTCGTACCTTGATAAGGCCAGAGAGATATGTTTACCACCGGAAAAGCAAGATATTGAATTCTCATAATTCCTGGACCAGCGGATGGCCGTGAAATTAGAAAATTGGGGGGAGGGGACCAAGCAAGGAAGCCAGAGGCAAAGAAGAAAAGAGTTTTAAAAAAGAATTACACTGTACTGTAGGTTATGATATCAAATTCGGTGCAGCGGGCACATACGCTGCAAGTCCCGTGAATTGAATCCTGTGATGTTCTACTAATGCACGTATCCTTACTGGCATGATCCCTCGTTTCCCCTCCTTCTTCTGCTTCCGGGAGGCCACAGGAATGCCTGAGGCAGGTAGGCAGGCAACCAGCCTAGACAAGAAGGGCAAGAAACCACAAAAAGAAAACCAACCACAAGCAGAAATCTCGATGGGACCTAGAAAACACGGGCCACCAATGGTTTGGTGAGGCAGGGAAAGAAGTGAGTTTCATATATTAAAAATCTCCGTACTTGTCACAATACGGCAATCTCACTTATATCGAGGTAACCCTATAGCTTTCGGTTTTAATCTAGCCCTTTGGTTCACTTGGATTGTCAAACTTTTCCCTCTTTCCCGCAAGGCGGAAGACTTCCGCTAGAGGCTGAACCCAACTCTTATTCGTCACTAGCCTTAAAGGTTGGCCCTGCATATTATACCTATGTTCCTCTAGCCCCCCCCCCCTACTACAGCTCTCATGGCCAAGGTGGGGGGGCAGCGTACCTATGGGCGGGATAAGTTATTAGCCGAAACATAATATTATACGGTATAATACTCTGATAAACACTCAGCCCTGCATCCAACTGAGGAGGCGGTGAAGGCTCAGATGGAGGCAGGGGAGAAGGTCTGGAAAGAGACTGATGGGAAATGGGCGGATTGGGAGTATCTGCCCTACTGCAAGTATTAACCACCATGCTGGAAGTGTTGGGATTTTATGGACCTTCCGAAGTTCCGGGCGAGTAGAACACACTGGACGTGAGTGAACAAAAACCACCCCGAAGTGCAAATGGGCCGGTCAGACAGGTGTATCACATCCAATTGCCCTGCTCTAACCATTTCGTAGAAGGTAGAGAGGAGAATTTTCTTCTTTTGTTAAAAAACGCATGGTTAATTTTCTGGTTAGGATAACCGCTCTTCCCCCTATAGGATGGTCAAATCTGTGATCAGAAATTGTTCTATTGACTATGATTCTGACTGGTGACTGTGATACATGGATATTGTTTATCTGTTTTGAGTAAGGAGGTGTCTTAAGTTACTTTTGTTGTTTAGGTTTTCTTTAGGATTCTCGCCAGGAATTTCCTATCGTTACGAATTAATCCAAGGATCTAACAAATAATAATAGTAATAATGATAGTGCTCAGTCCTATACCCATCTCTCCAGTGCGTTCTCGTTCATCGTCCACTTTTCTCCCCTTCTCACTGCTGCTCCTGTTCACCCCCTTCCTTTCTTCATCCCTTCCTGTTGTCATGGGTAGTTGTGGGGGGGTTATGCTGGAATGGCAGTTGCTGAAAACACGGGACATGTTCCATCGTGGTAGACGTGTTCTTAGACAACACAAAGGATACCGTACTATATGAGTATAACGACCTTTTCTATGTCACCACTCGATTTCTTTTCTAAACTTACCCTTTGCCGATAACTAGGAGGGAAAAAATATATTAGGACCTTGATGTTCCATTCCTTCACGGCTTTTGGATATTGCCCTACATAGACTTGTCGGGTTGCTTTGTACTGCTATTGGGGGCTTGACTCAGGATTTGTTGAGATACGATACCTGCGGTTATAGGAAGGTTCGCACATCGTTGCTGATTGGTCTAGCACAACAGGTCGGTACAGTATAGTACTAGTACAGGTACTCATAAGTAGACTACGTTTCAATAATAGAGTAAGACGAGGCGGAGGTCGGCAGCGAGTAGGAAAGTTGTAAGGGCAGAAAAAAATTTCACCACCACCGAAAACGACCAGAAAAAGAAAAGAGAGAGAGAAAAATTCCCCAAAACCGTCGCTACTATAGCACACTCTGTCACAGGCATAGGCGAGCAGACATGCCTTTTGGATCAACTCGGTATGCTGTACTCACATACAAAACTCAATTTCTAGTTGCCGTAGGCACTCCAACGGATAACAACCCTCCTAGGGTCTTCCCTTGCCGGCGCATTTCGCTTTTCCTCTGGTCCAGCCTCTGACTGCCTGTACTTGGACGCCATCTTACCCCTTCTCTGCTCTCCGGTAGCTCAGAAGAACCGTAACTAAGACGGAAAAAAATGTCGCTACCGGCGACTGCACATGGCCACATACCGTAGCCAGGATAGAGGGTAAGGAAGAGGGGGGGGGGGTGGGAAAATGGACACACCTTGTTCATTCTAGCCCGGCCTAACGATAGGTACCAGTATTCTACTGCAGTATCTCCTCTATCCTCAACGGGGAAAACCAAAAGCCCGGTAGTGGAAAAACATATACAGTAAGTAGATGGCTAGGGTTTATTCTATGGGAAATTTTTTCCTTCTTTCCATCTTCATTAAACAGTTCGCCCTAGTGCTCAAAATTGAGCGATCATTCGACCCCCACTTACCCCCCCCCACATGCTGCTTCAAACTTGGCCTACTGAAGTGACTTGGTGGCCTCCAGGAGGATGGGCGAGCGTTCCATCCAGTGTATCGTAGTCCTCTGCCTGACACTTCAACTCCCAGCAATTACCTCGCACAGGCATGTCGCCCTCCTCTCTGCCACAGCATGTGTGCGATATATGCCGGGAATATTCGATTCCCATCCAAGTGAATCCCTGGTACTCTATCCCATACTAGTAGCCGTAGTTACAGTACCTGGCAAGCTAGCTAGAATAGCTATAAAACGGTTCGGTATATCACCGTGCTTCAGTAGTCTACCCGAACGGACCGTTACTCCTACAGGCATCATAAAGCGTCATACAGTGGGCTAGCTGCCGTTGAGAAGCATGGAACGGACTAAAGGCCGAAAGTAATGAAAGGGCCACCATGCCAACAGGAAATACCGGGCCAAACGTTGGAGCGTACGGATGAGCATAATATTAGATAACGTCAGAAGCCAAAAAAAAAAGGGAGAAAGTATTGAAGCGAAAACCTCTCATGCCCGTATATGCCTTCCCTATATATTTTTCTTTTTTTCTTTCGATGAATCATGACATCGAAACCCTCCCCTTTCCTCCCACAGCGTACCTATGCGGTGCGGTCTGAGTTGTTGCTGTACTGCGTCACCCAAACATACTGCTTGTCTTGCCTGTGATACCCTATGGCACGCTACCTCGAACAGGCAATGAGCACCAATCCACAAATCTACTTATCGCTCAACTCCCGCGCTTTGGAGTCCTTCTCGTCTCTAACCATGTGGCCTTTCGGTTACCACGTTAACGCAGCTTCGAGCACTGCCGGATTCGAAAGAAATGATTTTTTGGGCCGTTTTCCCTTGCTTGCTAGCTCGCCCCCCGCCCGCCTTTGCCCCCCGTTCTTGGCCACCCGGTCGCCGGTCGATGGCCCTGCAGAAAGCAAGTAGTAGCTGGCTGACTGCCCGACGTGCTGTTGCTGCGGCAGGTGTTTTTACTCATTCAGTTAGTATGCTATAGTCCTGTACTTATGGCTGTAATCCTTGGGGGTTTCGTTTTCGTCTTCAGAGTTTACTCATTCTCCCTGCTGCCAGCGAGCATTAGGAGCGAAAGCAGCAGAATATCACGCGCCCCGACGACGACCAAGGATATCTGCCAGGCTGTAATTGTCCTTAGTTTACCCACTTGTCATTGAGCGGGTTTCGCCCCCCCCCCTTTTTTTTTCCCCCCTTCCCACCTTCCTACTTACCGTGGCGGCGACGTAAGTATTGCTGCCGTTGACCGCACGTTTCGGCTCACCTCAGTGAGCTGTTTTTTGGAGGGCGGAATGGGGGGGGGGGGGTCCTTTCGGTTCCATCCTATCCTACTGAGTTTAGAGTTACATTCAGATTTACCGCCATGTGTATCATCGGTCCCGCGATGATATCGACCTTGCGAGTTGGGTACATATCATTTTTCCCTTTTTTTTTTCACCCGCAAAGTGCAAGGCATTTGCGGAATATAACTCGGATTATGACTCGCATGAGAGAGAAATACTGAGGACAAGATAAAAAGAATATGATGGAGATGAAGAATAAGAAACTACAGCCCTGCAGCCCTTCTCACCCACTCGCCCACTCGCCCACTGCACTGCACTGCACTGCAGTAACTTCCCACACCGCTTTATCAAACTGCCATCCAATCTCTTGTCGATTGATCGCCAATCTACGAGAGTGAATTCGCGAAGCGAAGTATTGAACTTCTGCCAGGTCAGATATCAATATTCCTATCCTGGAATTCTCGTCTCGACCGGCCAGACTCCTCCACAAAATAGTCTCCTTTAGATAGGCTCGGTACTGTATTGTACAGTACAGTGGATCACACATTCATTCCACGTATGGAGTTTATACCGGGGCTTATCATCGTATAGTAAGAGCTAAGTAAACCCTACTAAAGCTCTATCTATCTTTTCTCTCTTCTACTTCATCTTGTGAAATTACAACTTTTTCCATCTCATTCATTCCTTCTACTTCTTTGTCGGCTTTCCGGATTGGGGGATCTCTCGCTTGCTCCTCGGCCACGGAGCCTTAACCGTAAGCTACGCCCGCCGCCAAGGCTCAATGGCTGAACAATAAACTATCTGACTTCCTGCCTTTCTAGCGCCATTAAGGCTACTCCCGCCCTATGGTACACGTCCCTGGCACGAATGGACCGAACACCAGGGGGCTCCTTGGCAAAGGGCTTTCAGCTCCCGTAACCCCGGCGGTGTTCGGTCCATTCATGCCAGGGACGTGTATGACCCGCCAGCATGATTACCATGAACACAGTACTGGTAAGCAGAGCAGAGAATAGTGTAGAGTACAGGGAGGTCAAAAGTGAAAGGTAGGGATATGAAGTAAAAATAAAAATTAATCATGAATCCTAGGGGTGTAAAGAGGAGGAGGAAGTAACGTGACATAGATCTGATGGCGGGGAGGCGCCAGGCTGCAGGTTGCATCGGGCACCGTATGGTGAGACGGTAGGGGTAGATTGGCAGATGGGGGCTTGAACAGGGTCACAGGATCTTACAGAACTGGGACAAGTTCACGGCTAGTGCGGAAGGTTCCGTAGATTAGGGTTGGTGTGTTTCAAAGTGTCTTCGATGCGATGTCCGGAATCCTTTAGTAGTCGTCTTCATAATACTCTCTACTGCACTGTAGTGTGATGAGGCGTGATGCCCCCCCCGCGCCTCTTGTGAGGAGAGGGAGAGTGTTGGGCCTATCTTAAGATGTGGCCTAGAGACGGCGAGACGCGAATGGGTTACCATTAGTTGATGGAGACCAATGTGATACAGTGAAACTGTGTTATTAGGGGCCTGCGGGAGAGAAGTTGAGGGAGATGCAGTTTTTAACGTCATATTAGTAGATGCCACGAGCAGCACAGTACAGTAATGGTTATAATTCATAACCATGCCGCTCGCTCTTCGCCCTTGACATACATATTGTTACAGTATCGTAACTAGCTGCAAACATTACTGTTTCGACACATAGCAAACGATTAGTATTATTGGGCGCTTGCGTACCGTACTTATTACCACTCTACGGGGACGTTCTTTCTAGATATTACCACTTTGATTGGTTCCTAATCCTCATCCTTATCAATCGATAGCCAATTGACGGGAAGCTCGAGGGAAGGGGGGGGGACAGGACCATAAAAAAAAAAGAAAAACGAATAGAAAAGAAAGAAAGAAAAACCCTCCATGATAGGTAGGCCGTCGGTACCAGACTTTTGCCTGGTTCCACCGCCGCGAGGGAGCTTTTGTGAAATGACATAAATACCGGAGTAAACCGGGGGGTTCGGACATTTTTGCGCAATAGGACTTCATTTCGGCTTTGTTTTTCCTCGCTACTTTTTACTACAGTAATGTTTCCGTTTCCCACTCCCCTCGTGTTGTAGGCATTTCTTTTCTTTTCCTTCCCTTCCCTTCCCTTCCATTTTTCCCTCCATGGTCAGGGTGATGGGTGATATTTGCCACCTGTGCACCCCTCCGGCACGAACCCCACCAAGAACACCCTATAACGCACCGGGTAAAATACAGTCTGCTATGGGGGCGAGTGAACGAAACTGACCCCCCGCCCCCACCCTGCTCCCTCTGTGACTCTGATCTGGAGGGCTCTACTTGAGCACAAGTAACTGTACGTAATTTACTTATCGGATATAGTGAAGCACACGGAAAGTCCTCCTGCGATTGATTGATAACGATTTTCATTAATATCTTCCCTCTTTCTTTCTTTTTTCCTCTTCTACTCTCCCTTCCATGGTTACTATACCGTATGACTGGAAGAGAGTGTGGGGATATCTGTAACCTCTGCATCACATATTTCTACCCTACAGTGCCGCACGGGGGGGCCGAATCGCGGCCACCTAGTAGGTGGCCGGAAGGGTAACAGAGGACCAGGGAAGGAAAAGGGGATTAGTGGAGAGACAGTGGAAAACATCTAGAGTAAGTCACTGCCAGAATGGACCTTGAGCTATGGTATCAGGTAAGGGAAAAGGAAAAAGAAAGAAAGAGAGAGAGAAAAAAAAGGGAAACCCATGCCATGTAAACCGACGGAGTAGAAAAGTAATATGTTTTGCTCGGCAATCTAATTGGCAATTCAGAGGCGCAAAATGAGATGAGAGTTCCTGTGTTCCTCTACCATAATCCTATTACAGTACCACTGTTAGCACTATTTCCACTATAATATTATTAGCGGTTTTCTAGTCCTCTGGTGGACTGCTTATGGTAATAGTAGCCAGGTTATCGTTTATGGCTTTGGGTTCTCGGTTTTGGTTTGGCGCCCGTCACTTTTGGCGCTAGCTGTGGCATTGATGTTTCGTGAAAAGGGAACAGCAAGAGACGCCTCTAGAAGCGCATGGGCTAGTGTTTCCTAAACCGTTGCCGTGCTGTACTGGTACCGCATAGTATTGTGCTCGTATAGTACGGTATGGCACAGTACTCGTACGATTGAGCGAACCCTACCCGCTGTGGCTTGAGTTGATCATTTCCTCGTGTTCTTGGTTGAACTTTTGTCAAACGGCGAGTGGCCAAAGAGCTGTATCAGCGCCAGATTCAGGACCAGGATCCAAAACAGGATCAGAGATCATATGTTTTCTCGATCCCTCTCGAGTGTTCCACCTCACCTGGAGAAGGGGCGCGTGTCATGATCCCTCACTGGTTATGTCAACATTTTTCAGGTGTCGATGTCTTGCGATGTATAGAAGCGGGGCTCTTCTACTGTTCACTGCGCCGTCAACAAAATCCTTATAACGCGGGCTTTTCATTTCAAGTTCAGGTCATCCTTCCGGAGACTAGTACGACAGGGAAAGGGTAAAAAAGGGAAGAAGAAAACAAACAAGAAAATAGACACTAATATACCAGCAAAAGCCCTCACTCGCTGTGCACAGCGGTGTTTAGCTAGCAACATAATTTAACAGGGTCTGTTCGATGGGTGGGTGGAAGCACGAAAGACATTTGCAGCCTTTCGCCTATACTCCCTACTCCCTATAGGGGAGCCCTACGGTATGCCTGTTACTTGACTACAAACTCGTATAGAACGCTGGACCTCGACAAGGAACCAGCCACGGAATTTGCGAAGACGCGGATGCCGATGGAGAGTTTTCCCCATAGGACTCCTCCATATGACGTAGGAATCTTTCCATGACCTCCTTACCCCCCCCGTTCCATCTTTCTTTACCTTACCACTCACACCCACCCTTTGCCGGAGGTATATCGGCCGGTAAGGCAGTATCTGCTGGTAGGTAACACCAATGCCGAACGAACAGACCTCTCCGTAACACCAATGCCAAGGGTTTCTCGCCAAAAACCCCGGTTAAGCCATCTCACTTCACTAGTTTCTCACGAGAGAAACTTTCGAAATTCCATTAACGACAAGGATGTACGTTTAATATATACCATCTCCACCACACGAACGACGGTACCGTGGAAACTTGGGCCTCGCCCACACCAAACTCAATCATTCCTGAAAACAACGTTTTTCTTCTCGACACCCTTTAAGCAGTTACAGAACTGTGAAGAAGAAAAATAAAACAAAAATAATGTCGTGAGACTTTTAAACGGCGATCTTGAGCAAGGTGTATTTATTTTACTTTTTCTTTGATATTTGAAAGCATTATGGTACTTTTCCGTGACCTTTGCTTGCTAAGAGTAGGAGGAGGAGGTACGTGTATACAGTACTGCTCAGTATTCTGGCGCACTTTTTTTGTCAGACCCGATGTGCGTATGCCGAGGGTGGCAATAACTTGTGAGCCACAGTAAGACATACTCCACCGTACCGTACTGTTCCTAATCGGGCACTATATAAAAATATCTAAGCACGGAGATGCTGACCACATCCACCTCAATTAATCGAGTTAAACCCTTAGAGAGAGAAAAGGTTCTAGAAACACTACCGGTAGAAGCTCCCGGAATTATCGGAATTGCTCTTTTTCTCTTTCGCTTTTTCCTACAGCCCCATTCACTTGTTCCAATGTTGTTACGTTAATGCCTTGGTGTGTTTGAGGCCTGAGTTTGAATCGATGACATATGACCCTATATCAAACATAGCACCCCTGTCATTGGTGGTATTTCGGGTGTCTTCTCATCCTCGTACGCTCGCCCCCGTCTATCGTGGAGGAGGCACGGTACTCAGGTATAGTGTGGTAAGGAGTTGTCGCCTTATTTTAACTTTTTGATATCTGAGCGCTCGTGTTTTGTCCGTGGTGGTGGTGGTGGTGGTGGTGGCGGAGAAACATGATGGAATATTGTTCTAGAATGAATGGCTGCAACGGGAGTTGTGAGTGCATGCGCTTCGACGCCCGGATGTATTAGCCACGCTAGCCAAAACTTAGAGCCAGTCCAACGTACCGGTAGCCCCATCTGGGAATCCGCTTCTAGAGTACCCTTTTCTGAGTGGTCCTGTTGCGAGGGCTCCACTGGAGCACTATTTCTAGAGCCTTGTTGCTGGCACATGCCATACTACTCGAGTACACACGATGCCGCTACGCCCTTTGGTGGGGAAGAAATGGCGAGGAAAAAAAGTTGAACCTTGCGGTCCACTGTGTGCCGTACTCTTGCTGCCTAAATGCCTGTTCCATGTCGACTTGGTCGGGGAGTGCACAGACTGGGAATTCCGCAATTGATTACAGTATAACGGTCCTGCATTGGCATTTGGGGAAGCGGGAAGTGGTCGGGATCACCGCTCTTACAGTAATATACGAGTACGGCAATTCCGAGGGAAGGAGGGTTTCTCCTTCCAATCAACTTCTCCTTCGTTCCTCCTCCCCTCTCGAAACCAGGGATCAGGTAGATTGCGAAAAACGTTTTCCCGGGAACCAGGAACCCACGGCAATTTGCTTTTTCTTCTCTCTCTCTCTCTTTCCGGTTTTCTCATTTATTTATTTCTCCGTTTAGCTCTTCCTTGCAAATTTTTTTAATTTTTTTAAAAATAATAATAATTTCCACCTAGTGTGTGTGTGTGTGTGTGTGTGGAGGACGGTGGGAGATAAATTCCGGGAAAAATGTTTCCTTCGCCCTGTTTCTCTTGGTTTATATTTGGAGTAAACTGCTCGCATTGCATATTCGTGCCCCGGACTGCTCAAGCGTCGGGTTTGTTGGTTCCAGAGATTGTTAGATGCGTTTCGTAAATTGGAGCTGCAAGGTGTGGTTCCTGTGCCTGCCGGAGAAAGAGAAGTTGAGACCCCCATCATAGAAAATCACCAACAGCACTGGAACGAAATTGGGCGGGAATCATGGGTGGAATGTTCTAGTGAGGGTTTTGTGCAGGGTCCCGAGGAAGGGATGCAAGTACCGTTGCCTTAATGCATGGCTAGCAGTACGGTACTTGTGAGAGCTCAATGGATCCCTCTCCTAGTGCCCATACGGATGTGGGAAAGCGTATCCAGCGGAGGATAGGAAGCCTAGAAGCGGATGTTTCGACTACCGTAACCAATTGTCATCCACGGTTGATTTCTACTAATCCCTGGCTAGATCTAGACCGGTGTCGTGTTGTTTGAGTGAAGTGCAGGGGTTCTGGATAGACCTTCACCACAGACAAATCCAACAGCTGACATGCTCTAATAACAACAAAGCTTCTGGAGAAAGTCTCTGTATACAACTGCTTGAAATCGGCTTCCCACTAATTTCTGAACTCCGCCTTTTTAGAACAATGAATATTGGTCGAGAACGGTAAGAGGGGCATATTGAAAAAAAATGAACACAAATATGATACAAATTTACGCCAAGGCACTGCTTTTTTTGATCTACTGTGCGTATTACTAAAATGAAAAAATAATTGAACAAAAGGGACGCTTTTTTGTGTCTAGCTCTCCCCTGCACTGCTGAGGCTGTGGAAATTTTTGTGCAGTCCCCACCAATGTCTAAGACAGGGATGCCTAAGGGACTGCATCAGCTAATATTAACTATGGTCCGAAGTTTGCCCGTGTGCGAACTTATGGTCATTGACAAGATTTTCTTATGATCTTATGATATATCTCAGACACAGACAGGGGCAGCACAAATTTTCCACCGTCTCAGCTATCCAGGAGATACCTGATTCTTGTCCTTATCGAACCTTAACTTCAACAAAATTGCGGGGCCTAGAAAGGTCTGGTCCGGTGGGAGCAGCGTTGCGGAAGCAGGGGGTTTGGTTGCGGAAGCAGGGGGATCACCAAACAAATTTGAACCGGTTTTCTGAAACGTAACACAGGTAAATCAAACATCTTGCTGTACAACCCGAGATGCAAAGTTTTCCCCCCCTTCTTTCCTGAGGCCATTACGAAATGCCCCCCCGGCTGCACTGTCCATAGCGAACAATCTTTCTCAATACGTGCACGGGTAAGACGTTCTGGCAGTTTATCTAGCGGTGCATACCGTAGGTGGATGAATGAAGCATGTCACCGGCTTCGATCAAAATTCGTATTACGCAGCGGTATAGCTGAATTGAGCGGAATGTTTGGACATCTGTTAGGGATGAGAGGTGAAGCTCTGTGCGCGAGCAAACCCTTACAAATGATATTCGCTTGAGACCGCCGAGAGTAGCCTTATCATATCTAATGCAGAGCGTATCAAAGCCACATAGTCCCCCTCCCTGCTTGATGCACGATCCGTGACAGAGTAGGCTTCCAGGATCTACCGATGGCAGCACCACCTAGCCCTCGTGGCATACTCGAGTACATACATACATCCTTCTTTTGGTGGGGGGATGGGCATCTTCAAAGGCTTCAAGGGAAAACTTTGTTTTTTGTCTGCTTTCCCATGGTTCTTGCTATCGTACAATAGGGTACTAGCATTGGACTCTTGCGACTTTTTGGAAGGCTAGCCAGTTTTGGTATCGATATAAACCAACCCTTGTTTATTGAAGGCTCCATCCAATAGCCCATGGAGTGCAGTACGAGTACATATTCTTGCATAGGGAGACGGGTCATCGACTCGCATTTCCCAGGCAAGAAGCCTCCGGGATGTGATTTGTCAGGAGCAAGAGTTTATCTACTAATTCACGGCGTGTTCCTATTTCACTTATTTTACTTTTCTTAGGGGTTTTCTTTTTCGGTTGTCTGCGTTGGTTCAACAAGGGCTGAGCGCGGGACGATCACCTTTTTTTTTTCTATTCATAATCTAAAGTTGTGGTTACTTGAGAGGATTTGTAGTCCGGAATTCGATCGGACAATGTGGGGGACGGCAGGTCCGTATTACCTTCGTACGGGGTGCATAGAGCAATATTCAACTGCATTGCGGTATGTCCCTCTCACTCGTTACTACCCGGGGCCAATAGGTGACTTTTTGGAGCCGTGATTGATCGCTGAAGCGTCTGTCGACTTTTTTTTCTCGAGAACAGGATTCTGACATAGCTTCCTCGTTTGTATTCGGTATTAACCGCCGCCAAAACGTCTCGGTAATTGCTGGGCCCTACGTAGCACGGGAAGGGAACCCCATGCGTTTCTATAATTTTTGCGTAATATATCTCCTTGTCTTCTATTTGTGAAATGTTTGGGGGTACACGTGTAGTCCTGAGAAGTTCAATTTTTAGGGGCCAAGATCCTAGAGGGTGGGGATTTTCCGGATTGGCATGTGATGGGATTATGCATCTTCGGGTAGCAAGCATTATCCAAACAAGTTGCAAACTTGGCAGAGAGTTGCACCTTCTCTTTTTTTTTTTTTGACAGATGCTAATTTCTTGTGAAGTTGCACGCACCACATCTTCAATGCTTGTGTGCCCCCATAACTGCGGATCGACAATATGTGCTTATGTTTGCAACCAAGACGCATGTAGGGAAAATCAACCGGGTCCCACGGCACGATGTTTAGAAATACTGACATACTCGAGCAGAGGGATAATGAATCGAGAGAGACAATAAGCAGCACTACCAAATTCGATGTTTGCCACTAGATTTTATGCTCTACCGGTATTGCTCGTCCTCCCCTCTGTTCGTTGTCCGCTCCCTAGTTAGGTGCCACATTCTTACCTCTCGCATTTCTCCTTGTTACTTTCGCTTGCCTGCGCCGACGAGGCGCAAAACACGTGACTTGATGCTCTACTTAGTGGGGGGATCTTGAGTGGGGTTGAGGAAAAAATGTGAGAATGATCGTTTATCGACTACCCGTACGCCAGCGGTGCGGGATTATATGCCACTTTTCCCTGGTGCATGTATGCATGTATGTGCCTGAATTTGCTTTTTCATCCCACTGGAATGTCGCGGGAAGATGAAGAGTAAAGTCCAGTCAAACAAAGTTGTGCCCACTGCTCTTAGCCCCTGCCCTCGAGTCAAGGAACGAGGAAGCCAACTATGCAGTGTATGGTGCCCTAGAGTGGGAGCCAATTGGGGCCATCGTGTATATAGAGCGCAGCCATGCACTCGAGCCCCGCCGCGGGGGTGGTCACTAATTGTTATAACTTGGACCCAAGAAGCATTTCAGTTACACATCTTCAAGGCCTGGCAGGGATTTATTATAGCCAACCAACTCATGGCGCACTTGTATCTCGCATTAAACCATCCATTCGTCCCACTGCAGTGCAGTTTTCTCGCGGGGGAACTTTATAGGACCGGTAGCCTTGTTGGGTCTGCAAATGTAGCGTGAGGTGTAGAGAGCTCGAATGGGTTTTCCTTGCATGTTTCAAAGTCTTCGGGGTCGGTGTGGGGGACCCTATTCGGTTCTCGGTTGGTCTCTTTTCTCTTTTCTTTCCTTTGTTTTTCATTCAAAGACATCACTCCTACAGATATTTCGGATGGAGCTTGTATATGCGATTGTAATCTTTTCCAACTTGACCACGGCTCTGCAGTGGTTGAGTTGCATCGGATCTTGGATTTCGTTCGTGCACTGACCGACATCCGAAGGCTTAGCCTATGCGGAATCCTACGAAAGATAATGAACCGCGAAATGAGATGAGTCAGGCAGACTCATTGGAATTAATGGAAGGTATTGGCCCGCAGTATGTGCAGATCGGTACTCACTCAGTATCGATTTGGTTGAGGGGACGGTGCGCCGTAGGGCGTTCTTTCCCACTTTTTCCTTCCAGCCTGACTGAATCTCACATCATGGCATCAAGGGCTATATTAGTTCGGCTCGGTGCGCGCACTGCCATGCACGCTTTGTTGGTTGTTGGGTTTCCAAGATATTGAATTGCAATTTATTGGGATTCGAGGTGCGATGGATGAGCCACCTATATTGATAATAGGATTGGATTTGCCCAACAATATGCAAGAGCGAGGGAGTTTCGGGACTAGGGCTAGCTAAATCGCTAGTAGTGTATTAGTTACGTATATGATCCCGGTGATTGAACAGATGGAGGGGGAATTCTGGTATTCAGTTTTCCTAAAATAGCCAATACATGATGCATCAAGGGCTCCAGACATGCATTTCGAGCCCCCCACATACTTCAGCATCGCGTAACCCGGGGCTCGGATCGGCCCATTGATACGCAAGGGCATGCCCAGCTCTAGAATGTCTTTCGATCTGTGGGAACTGGCGATAGAGGTACTGGAGGTCCAGATAACCACATATTCGGATAAACCCGAACTCCGGGGGCTTTTGAAGGAGCTTGCAGCATGGCCAGAGGGAGCTGGCGAACGGGTACTGGATGCGGGGTGCCAGCCTCTTTTTCTTCTACAGAGAACATGACTCCTGGTCATAATATATTTTCTGATATAATTTTTTATCTTTCAGGGGTTTCTATGCTGGATCGTTGGTCGGTGCGCTCCTCCTGAAAAGGCGACCCTTGCTGCAACTGGCTGGATTAGACGAAAACCCCCCTCGCTTATAGGGTTGTGGTTTTCTGCCGTAGAGGACAATGTCCCAAGTCACGCATCATCACTCGAGGCACATGTTGTCTTGTGAAACTGCTGTTGCTATCGGATTCCCTTGAAGTGGGATGTCTGAATTAAGGGCTCCCGATGGAGAATGCCTCTGCAGTTGTTAATTGCTGGTAGTGTGGCCATGGAGCTTCTGGTGATGGGGCCTACATCCCTTAGCCTAATGGTTATCGTATTATATCTCTAGGCCGGCCTATAGTTGACAAATCACCGTGCCGGAGAGGAGTAAGAAGGGATGAAATAAGAAAAACAATAACTGAGGACTGCTACCGGGAGAAGGGTTGTGCAGTGGGAAACGGTATTAAGAGTGTGTTGCAGATTTGGGCCTCGCCGGGCTGTATTATGCCGCCGCTGGGTCGGGGGTGTCACTGACGGGCTGCACCCGAGTGAGCGAGTGCACCCTACCCCACCCTACCACCCCTTGTGTAGGGCGAGCTGCAATACTTGCAGACTTGGCTCTCGCTAAGCGGTATGGATAATACATTAGCATGCACTCTCCCACTCACCGGCTTTTCGGCGAGTGTAAGGGCTATGGATCCGGGAGTCTCGATTATAGTGCTGCTTCGGGGTGAAGCGTTTATTAGTATTACATAATCGCTGAATCTAGCCACTGAGAGGGTTCCTCTGATATCTTATGTCTGGAGAACTCCTGTGGTCATTAGCCCCATGCTACAATCGCATGTGAGGGACTACACACCTTCTTTGCTCATTCATTCCCATTCACATAGCCACCCACATCCCTACCCACTCACTGCCTTGCCATGCGCCCCAATCCCACGTTCCTCACCCCCGAAGAAATAATAATAATATGTGTCCTCGTTAGGGTGCATGATATAGGTTATTAATGTGCCCTCGTGAGCCGCATCTATAAGGGTCCTCCGATGTGAATCCTGATTTGGCTAGTGATAGCGAGCAATAGCCTTATGAAAGGCCTAACAGTATTTGACGTATTACGTTGTGCACCCTGGTAAGATTGACAACACTGTCGGGGCCGTCTCGTGGGTTTGTACCCTGTTGCATAGGGCGCGGCCTCGTATTTGCAATTCTTCCTTGCGAAACTCCGTTAGTTTGGTACTGTAGCTGCCATCTACTTCGGATTCTGTTCCGCGCTCAAAATAGATGCTAAATAGTTTTCCTTCCTAGTTAGGCTCTGCGCTGACTTGGTGTGACATGATATATGTGTCAAAGGCAAGGTGGTTGTGATTGTAATTGATTTGGTGGGTAGGAGAGCTTGCTATGTCTCTAAGTTCGATGTTGATATTAGGTAGTTGAGATGAGTTTCTTCGAGTTTTCAAGGCGGTAATGGGTCCCAGTAAGCAGTACCGCGATATGTTGTTGGGGCCTTGGGGGTTGTGTGCTCCCTGCAGCCAGCGTAGCGAAGTATGGGGATCCATTTGAATATGGAATCCTCTTTGGCCTTTGGCTGGTGCTGGATACAATGGCCTGATGAAGCAACCTCGGATTCTCTATTCCAAGATATATTCCATTGGAAAATCCTATGCATAAGTTGAGTGTATAGCGAGGGCTTTTGGGTCTATCAGAAGGATAAGGGGTTTCATTGGGTGAATTCCGTCAATAGCAATGGATGAAGAAGCCGAGTGAGCTTTCGTGACCCGATATATACTTTTCGGGGTTCAGTTCTTCCGGCCGTTGACACTACGGGTGAGTTTACGGTCTCAGCTGGGGATGAGTGGATGTTTTTGGGCCTTGTGTATAGCGCCGCTGATGGGATGGTTGGTCACTTGAAGTTGTTGGTCTGATCCTCCTATCATAGCAGTTAGCTGTTGTTGGGGGTGTCCAAATTAGCCCCAAACTTAGGTGAGCAGCGCAATTCTGAGGAGGGCTACAATTACAAGATGCCGACATGAAAAGCCAGAACATTTGAGGCAGAGTGTAGTGGGGCTCTCAGATGAGCACAGACAATCTGCCATGCAAACTTTTGATCCCTGTTTTCAGGTTCTTCGTGCTGATATCTCGGAGGTCAAATCGCCACTGTGGAAGCCATTACCGACAACATCCAGATGAAAAGAGTGTGTGTCGAAACCCTGAACCTTTATTAATTGTGATCTGACTCTTGCCATGAATTCCCGCTAGATGTAGAATCGGGAATCTGACTTAGTTGGTTAGTTATGGGCAGGGGTGGGGGAGTTGTTGTCGGCCATGTGGAAGGGCAGAATTACAGTACTTAGAGAGCCATGCACTGGGGAGTAGCCTCGGAAGAAAAATGGTACAATTCGAAAGAGACTGGCATGGTTCATGTTGCGAAAAACCTATATGAACGCCGAAAATGCGGCCATTGCTCGACTTGGTTGTGGCAAACCCCCATAAACCATCCCTAAAGAAGCAGGCATAATTTGACCAAGCATCATAATTAGGATTACTGTAGTGGGATGTCTCGCTCGTGAAGATATATGCATTTGCCTATTGCTTATATTTTTCTCAAGCCTCTATTGAGGATTCTATACAGAATCCCCCCAGTCTCGGGCCCGAGGAATATCGTCTTTCGGTCCGTATTTCTAGAGATTGAAATCTAGATTGATGCAGCAGGTGTCCGGCTAAATTTCTGTGAGCTTTGGAACGGAGGCGAAAAACAAAAACAAAAATTTCTTGTTGGTTGTGGTCATTCAGTTTGGAACAATGCCATGATTTTTCCAACCATTCGCAGATTTATCGTGACTGGGACATATATCATATCGATATCTCACCGTTTCTACATTTCGGAGAGAGAGCACTGTACTAACAGTGGGGTTGTGCCCTCGCAGGAATGTTTTTGGCGTGTCTCGGGATGACCAGTGGATATCCGTGATGAGTCTTGCAGGAGGTTCGCCTCTTGGATGGTGCTGCTCGGTTGTTCATTACCCTTTAACTTACATCGTGCTCGCTGAGATGCATTTCCCCGGGGACACTGTAGTGGTGGCATCATTTGGGATGATCAGCTGTCGGAATGGTGGGTCTATTCTTATTAAAGCAGCTGTTCGCCAGCTTCAGCAGGATAGTGTCCCAAAGCTGTAAGCATGTCAGCTTTTTACAACCGTCACTTGTGCTATTGCATTGTTTGCTACTTAGGGTGGGGCAACATTTTGCCACTGGGGGTTTACCAATAAATTCACAAAAAATAGAGGGAGCATTTTTTATTAATATATTTTGTGCCACCAACTTTCTACGTTAGCATGCGGCCCAACCCATAATACTCGAGTACTGTACCTCCTTTTTGGTGTCAGCGATTTGGAGTATCCCAAGCGATGCAACCACTACGGCAAAGTACTGTATCTCGGCGGGGTTCGGGTGCAAGTACCAGCGCAGTGGCCTACCGGTAGTTAGCGTAGCCAATGGGGCCAATGGGCTTAGATTAAGATAAGATACGAGCTTGGCATAATCCGGGGGTAGGGTCATCCCCCATCCAGCATGGATTTCCGGAACAATTGCATTACTTAAACTGCGGATTTGGCCTGGTTATGAAAACGGAGTGGTTCCTGGGCCTAGTGTTGTCAACGCATCGATCGATTTGGAATACGGTAATTATGGCAAGAGCCGTGATCGTGGGTAGGATGGCCTTTGAGGGTATCGCGGTGAAGTTAATTTAGGGAACCTCCTGACGCTTGGTTAGGTGCTGGTATTGCCGGCTCAACACTGGCCCTGCTGCTCAAAAGATTTACGAATATCAGCCCGTTGCTGTATGAAAGAGCGCCCTCATTCCAACACATCGGCGCGGGATTATCACTCGCTCCAAATGGGCTTGCACCACTTGATCAGTATGTAATGCGTGATCTCAAACAAAACAATCTTTTGCCCGATCTTACATAGAGCCAACAGATTAGGGCTCCTCCCTAAACTCAAGGGAATAAGCCAACCTGTGAACGGTCTGAACATTTACTCCGGCCCGAACCGAAGGCTCGTGACCCACCAGTCGTGTAGTTGGTATCAGGATCTCTACGGATATCCCCTTCTTTGCTTTGAACGAGCAAATCTTCAGGATCTCCTTGTTTCCGAACTCCACCGCAGTGGCGTGGAGGTTAACTTCGGCCATAACTGCGTTGGGGTTATCGATGGTCACTATAATAAGCCAGCAGTGGTACAGTTTGAAGGTGGTCTTGAGGTTGAAGGGGATGTCGTGATTGGAGCTGATGGGGGCGGTTCGCTACTTCGTTCCTTTACAGCACCTAAGAGTAGTGGGGAAGGTGTCGGAGTCGAGTACACAGGTTGGACAACCTTGTATGGTATCACAAAACCATTGGGTCAGGCCCCCACCATGGATCAAACAAGGATGGTTGGTGGAATCGGCAAGATCTATGGGACGTGGCCTCTCCTAGAGAAACGGCAGTTTTGGTTCATATCCCTCAAAGAGCCATTTCCAGGAAAATCGCCTAGCGAAGCAAGTCTTCAGGAGTCATTGGAGAAGGAGTGTCAAGGATTGTGGTTTCCTGAACACTACGGAGATACTGATACGTTTATGGGCGATATCATCGAGAAAAGCGTTCGGACAGTTAAAGTTCCATTGATGAGCGGGCATTGGGATGTAACTAACTACGGAAGGCTTGTATTGATTGGAGATGGTAAGAGGATCTATATATCTTCTACAAACAGGATTGGCTGATCAGGGTCTCGGTGACGAAGCTGCTCATTCAATGGTACCTTTTATGGGACAAGGTGCTTGCCAAGCGATAGAAGATGCAGTATCGTTGACGAATGTTTTGCGCCCCCTTTCTTCACCATTCGGAGTGGAGGGATTGCTATCTGCTTTGGATCACCACAGTGCCATACGGCGACCACGAGTAGAGAGGGTTATCAGGGATTCTAGACTTGCAGGAAGGGTCAACGTAGACTTCTCGAAGTACTTTATAATGAGGAAACTCATTGCTCTTGCCATGAGCCGTATTAGCGGCGAGAGGGTGGGTAGGGGAATTGGGTGGCTTCATGGACCGCAGAACTTACAACTCGTTAAAGAGATGTAGAAGCATTTATTTTCTTTGCAGCAGGCCTGCGGATATCTCAGAGCTAGGGGATCTATGAAATGTATTTGAAACTGCCGGTCTGCGGTAGGAAACTGTCTCATCCTTACTCTTAGACTAGCTCTGAAATCTAAACTTACCGCGTACTTCAAGCCCGTTTCTACAGGATGATGGAGGTCTGGTCTAGCGCAGGGACAATTGCCGTCGTACAATCACCGCTGTGAGGCTGCCGTGGGGCGGGCGTCGTGAGAAACCCGGGACAAAGGTGTGTGATAAGAAAACTGAGGTGTGTTCGCTGTTCGATGTAAAGATCTATGATGATGTATTATACGGGGGAAGGGACGCAGCTGGGGCTAAATACAGTCTGTGGCCCCCAATCGAACAGTGGGCTCGCTATCACACAAATACTAGAAACACGAGCCACCCTCGACATAGTGACAGTCCCACTCCCACTAACTAGTGTGCCTTAGCTTGACATCCCATGATGGGGTTACTCCGCCACAGACCTGAATTTTGGTCTCCCTAGTGCTGCTGGACGCCGACATAACCAATAAGCCCCACGCGTAGTGTTGTCTAGAGTTGAAGGCGCCCTTAGCAGCATTCAACAAACTGTCCTGTCCTGCGGTGTTGGGGATTTTTTTTATGTATCAGATTTGGATTCGCCAAATCAGATGTGCCCATGTATAGTATGCAATATTCCGTGCGCCGGTCTCAAAGTTGCTTATGATACATATATGAGGTATGGTATCCCAGCCGTAGATGTTACTATAGTCGCAGCAGCCAGAGCGGGATTCACGGCACTCCTCTGTTAATAGTAAGTAGGGAATAGCTTGACATTTGCATTGAGGACGGTAGGTTGTTTTATCAAAGACAGGTGCTCTAACAATATGAGTACAAGCTTGATGTAGGATTTCAAGAACTTATCACATTCAGATTGGGGTGGCAAGAAATTATTAATCTACTGCACCGTTTATGTCTATTTTAGCTGGCACGTAATTTAGAAAAAGCCAACACACGGCAGTTGATCAATGGGAGCCCGTGTGTATCACCAGAGGGAAAAATACTTAGGACTACGGGCTCAGTTAATATAGAAGGTGGTGCGGGACCTGTCAGATCGTGCCATTCCCGCCCTCGCTCACCCCAAGAACGATGAGTTATCCCCGTTCTGAAACTCGAGATCGTGGAATAGGTAGAATGGTGACCCTGCGTCTGCCTTGTACTGTACCTAAAGGGTCAAAATGCTGACACGAGCCGAGAACTGCTACGATAAAACTCCCCTTGAAATTTCCATAGAATACTGAGTATGTGGTTGTTTTACCGTATCATGCACATGTGGGATTGGCCTTATGTTAAATAAGAGCCGAAAATTTCCCAGGATCCATGGGCACTGCACGGATGTGGGTTAGCGAGAGCCGAAGAAAGATGGTGCGGGAATATAGAAGAGGCGAAAGGGGGTAGAACGGGAGCGTCAGGCGGCAGGATATTCATATGACAAGGGATGATTTCCATTGACTGAAACTCGGGCTTTTGCGGAGAACGGGAAAGCAACGTGGGGCGGCAGGCCATGCGTCGAGTGAGTGTCTGTGAGTTTGCGAGAAAAGTATCGTCTGCTTCGCTGAATGGACTAAAAAGAATAATAAGAGTCGTGCCTTCACTACTAATATACTTAAGCTCTGGTCTAGTGGCTTGTCCTTAACTAAAGCGAACCCTCGTCTGTGGGCACGAGGGTGCTTCCCCACATATCAGTACAGAAGCTGTGGAATTTTTTGGAAGTGGGTTAAAATCCTACAGGCGCACAGGCATTGATACCGCCATGTCCAACATTCGGTCGTATCATAGCTAGGGGGCTTTCTCTTGGGAGAGATGGAAAGTATATATGTGTGTGTGTGGAGAGGACGCTGCGCCTACTGATGCACAGTATTCCGGGAGGTATATTTTGAACCTGTGCTAACTTAAGAATGGTACGAGTGACTGAAAGTGAAAGGGCGTAACTTGCTGTATCATGAACTGGGCTGAGCCATTATGCGTTATATCCACCAAACCTGGTAAAGCATCCGTTACACCAAAGACTACCGCCGGGGTGTTCGAGGGCTCCTCCACGCTCCGGAAAAGCTTGGCTTATCACGGATAGGTGTTCATTGTAAAAGCATTCCTCAAGGTTAAGCCAATTAGGAAAGGCGGCTTTGGCCACGACCGGACTAGTGGGGTCAAGGAGCAGCTTTTCAAGGTGGGTTGTCTGAAATGGGGAGGGTTTCCTTGCTCAGGAATCTGCACATCCTACGACACATTAGTAAAATCTGAGCCCGGTGGAGCTAGTGAGCGAGTGAGTAGCGTGTCATCCAAATACCTGGAGGGATTTAGCTCTATCCGGCTGCAAATACTTGCCATCTCGAGTTGTTTTTGGTGGATTGGGACTGGTATCTCCGGTCTGTAGCGTTAGTGCGGACTATGGCTCCTCAATTTCAACAACTTAGGCGCATAGTGGTTAAGATGGGCCTGGGCTATCTCGGACCTTCTCTTCTCCGAGCTATCATTTTTTTGTATCACCTCACACCTTGATACAGCTCTATACTACTAACAGTAGAAAGCTGGTCAGCGCCAGTGGCGCAGGCAGGGTGAGTAACAGGTAGGCCTGTGATGTCTAGCTCCCGGATCTCGGCATGCAATGTTCCAGATTTGTCGCGTGCATTGCTTCTTGGTTTTAGGCAAAAACTGTACTATATTCCACATTATGCCCTCTTAAGGGGACGCTCCCTAGAGTTATTTTCTCACTTGCAATCACAACAGGAAGTAAATAGTACTGGGGGTGGGTCAAAAAGGTTGGAAAACTTTAGGTGGCGAGACAAGGATTAGAAGTGTTGATTCGGGAAGTGTGGGTGGAAAGGGGGAGATTGTTACATGATGCCATCCTCTCTCTGGAGCAGTTTAACAGAGTGATTGTCCATGTACCTGCAAATCCTGTTAAGATTGTAGAGGCAAAAATTGAGACCAAAGGAGGAAAAGGAAGCAGGGCTTTTAGGATACCGGTATCTCTTTTAAAAGGCTCAAATAGATAGATAGATTGGACTACATACTAGTAATCTCATCATTTATATGATCATGTACTAGGTGCCAGACACCAACACTTTCAATCCGGATTTCTGGTGTCCTTCAGGACAAGAATTTTTCCATTGAAGCCACCTGTCTCCTAACTACCCCACCTGACCCTGCCGGTCTTTTTTTCTAACCTTTTTGACCCCCCCTAGTACACCTCCAATGATCCCGTCTCTCATCGCTACCAAATAACTGATTGATCCTGGTCCTCCTGACCAATTATCTTGACGCCGCTGGTGCCTTGGAACTAGAAAATACAAATAACCACTACCTACCTACAAGCGGCCCACGCCTAACAACTGCAGGTGCCAACACACTCTCCTTTGGACAGCGTGGCGAGGTGGCTCCTTGGTCCTCACTCCACCACCGGTGCAGCTCTTGAGAGCAGATATTGTTGGGCATGAGGACCCTCATAGTAAGTCGGGAGTTGACCGTGAGGTCCCCCATGGCCGAGGGGTTGGGCTCGAGGCTTGCACACTTGTTATCGGGGATGGATGTATGCTACTAGTAATAGAATATATGAAGTCTTAGTTATAGATGTAGTGTTTCTAGGGTATGATTTGTGAGGGCAGAGATGGCCAACAGAGGGTAGGAGGATACCGGAGAGGCGTGTAGGCTTGAGAAACAGCACCAACTTCATGCACCCAAAAAAGGTGAAGAAATTCTGCTCCCCTCCAACTTGACCAGGAATCTCCACGTGAAATACCCTACCCCAACCTCTGGTACCCAAACGTTCTGTCCCCAAGCCCCCCCCTCAGGGATCCAGCCACTCTTGGTTTTTGGAGATAGTTCGAGATTGTAAGACCCGTAAGGGGAGCTGAGGGAGCTCCTTTCCCAATCGTAGGCAGGCCTAGGCTCCGGATCTTTGTGATTCCAACGTGCCCAAACCTCACCTGATGTCACATTTTCTTCACGAGCCTTACTTCGTTCCAGTCACTCATCCCTTTTTTTCTTCCCTCCCCTTGTTTTCTTCCACCTCTGGCTAGAAATCACAATTAAAACATACTGTTCCATTATACAAGGCACAGGGGGTATGTTTTCGCACACACCACTTTGTGACCCACCAATTTTCTAGTGTTTTTTGCTGGTCAGCCACTTTGGTGTGTGCGAAAACATACCCCCTGTAACTTGTAGCAGTGAGGTATCGCTATATTATAATCACAATTTGTAGATTCAATACCCCTAAGATAACTGGTATTAGGGCCAAGGCGGTTTTGGGATTATTATTTTTTCTTTCGAAAATTAAGACGTCCAACTTTATGTTGGGTAGTTGATCCCTGAAAAGCAGTTACCCACTAGCTTTAGAAAAAACCACCTAGGCTTGCCGTGTGCCGGTATTTCCGAAAATACTGAGTATTCATACGATATTTGTTTCCAGTTGCCTGCTAAACAGGGCCTTATATTTTCAGGGCATGGAGCAAATTTCTACTTTGCCCTAAATATGTTTAAGGTATATTTTATAGATTCCTTTAGGGCCTGTTTGGCGAAATGGGACCGTTCCTTTGGGCGACTGTTTCTGCCGTGAGAATGGCCTTCTCCTTTTTGAAACGAAAGGAAAAGGGTCATTTGTATGGGGAATGGAATGGAACCGTTGTATCCAAACAGGCCCTTAAGTAAATATCCTCTTCCATCTACTTTGGTATCGTTCCACTGTCGTCATCCTTTCTCCTATCTCGACTATGACACCTGGAGATTTATCAAACATTTCTTCTCTATATGGCTCTCAGCAGCTGCATATACTGTTGGTACTGTTCGTTGAAGTTAATCTTCATTCTTTGAATAAAATATCACAAAATGTTTACCAAATGCCATATCCGATGGAGTTGATGTACACGGCTTCATATTGGAGCACCAAACAACCATTCATTAAGACTGGTCCCAGACCAAACCTAGTATCTGACTTGTTAGAAGGGATGCCACTGGGGGATCGAGGGGTGATATTTGTGGTTGATTTCTGGTGGAGGGGGGTCCGCACCGTGCGATGAGCAGGGTCCCGAAAACCAGTGGCCCCCGGCCCATTTCCCCGCCCCGCCCCGCTGACCGGCCCGGGGCGGGGCGTTTTTTTCCAGCTTGCCCCCGCCCAGCCCCCCGTCAAGCTTTGCGGGCGACAAACGGGGGCCTGTCCAGGGAACGATGGGCGTTCGGCTCCGGACGGGGGCGTGGCGGGGAGAACGGACAAAATATTACCCCCCCGGGCCGGTGTGACGGCGGGGCCGGCGGGTGAAAACCCCGCCCCGCCCCGTAACGAACACTGAGCAGGGGATACAAGTATCTCTCCGATTTGGGGAATTATCGGAATATATTTGGAATTAGGATAACACTATTCTCGCTCTTTTGTTGAGTCTGTTTTTCTCGCTGATACTCCCTCCAGCCTTGCTCGACGTAGATGACAGGGAAGCCTCAAGTGTTGAATCGTGTTTCTCTTCCTCATATCTTATTACTCATCTGTGTACCTTCCTTGGTTGTCGGAAGTATTGTTTCAATGCGACGGATGTATGTTCAGCCCTGAGTATCTGAACCTATATCACTGTATACGAGCACCTCCTCTGGATATAAGTACGGCTGTCTGGTGCATGTGGCGAGAGAAAAACATAAGAAAATCGCCCTCTTGATAGCCAATATATACCTTCCTGTATATTTCTACAGTATATTCACGCTCTTTACTTTCTCTTCACTTTGCAGGGTTGCCCTCCGATACTCGTGGCTAGGGTACTCCAACTTCTAAGTCATATACTTAGCTACTTGGATAGGTTTGGGTTTGCATTGCCATTAGGATATCCTAGTAGAAAGGGGCGCACACGTCGTGGAAAGGATATCCTGCTGGTCAAGCAAGCTATTTGGCGACCGGGATAAGACAAGTCTTTATTTTTTACCAAACATACTGGGCTAAGGAATCCTAGTACTTTCTTTAGGGCCTTTTTTAGTTTGCCCCAGAGGCCTATTACCTTGTCAGAAGCCCAGACTTGCTATCCTGGAGTCTTCGCCTTGTGCTAAACACTAGGAAGAAACTCTCAGAAACTAAATCTTAACTTTCAACTCTATTCACATTCAAACTATCATACTATGATAAAAAAAAGAATAAGGAGAAGAAATTCTGTCATGATTTTGGGTGACCACTATGAAGAAAGGAAAAGGTGGAATGGAGCAATGTGTAAAGAAGAGATAGTCAATAGGTTTGGGCCCTGAAGAAAATGATTGATGAAATGGCTATTTTTTTATGCTAAAGAACATATTATTAAATTTTAGCCCTGCTTGTAGCTTCCGAATGACAAGATATATTCATCTAGACCCCTAAATTCTCTTTGACAGAACCCCTCCATATTTTGTACGTATTTTGATAGAATTTGGTCAAAGATTGGAAAATGCAAGGCAAGCTATTCTCGATGTTTCGAAATTTCATAGAAGTGTCAGTTAAATATAAGGTTCGCCTGCGTCTACTACCTTAATGATGAATGGGGTGTGGGCTCTAATGTTTTCACGATGGGTTAGGGAGCATTTCATAAAGCCCTTCGACAAAGCGTTGGTGAAACAACGGTATTCTATCAAAACTTGCCACGCGCGGCGCCCACGGAAACCAGGGGCTAATGACTCTAAATAGTGCACACAATTCAGGGTATTATACATCCCTAGTTTCTACTCATTTGAGCCCCCACTAGAAACTATTTAGATAATATGATATCTCAAATTCTCAATTGGAGCAGAAGGAAAAGCGAGAAGGGGAAATCTCTAGAAATCGGGTAGGAGAAGAGGAAAACGCCTATCTTAGCCCGTCAAATATTGATATTCTAGGGTTTTCGCTGCTCATCCTCTAGTTAGAAGCTCTACCCCTACGGCAAGTTTCTCTTCACTCAGACTAGCTGTTGTATAGTCACTTTGCTAGTGAACTGAGAATCTCTCTTCTGAATAGACTCCGAACCCCGTTCTGTGCCTTCGTTCCACCCATTCCTCACCATTCAAGTCCGAGAATTTTTCCGAAGGTGTGAGAAGTTTATTCCCGGAGCTATCTTGAAGCTAGACAATTACGCCCCAATCGCTCAAAGCGCCTCCTGCTCGTCTGGTAGGCTCATAAGAAGAGTGATGTCCCATGACGCACAATACGGCAATCACTAGTCAAGGATTCGAGGTAGAGCTTGCCCAGGGAGAGTCTGCTTAGAAGCGCGCATTCGGCCGGTATAATTTGGACATCCCCTTATCTCCTAGTTGAGCCCAAATGCAATCCTCGCAGGGAGTTCTGTTAATTACTTTGGTGGTGCTGCCGGTCCATAATGAACGAACATCCACTAGAGTACTCTATGGGCTAGCCACCCTGAAAAAGCTGGATTTGTGAGTGGCCGTTTTTCTGTAGTGGGATTTAGGATTCTTGCTTAGTTATGACCCCTTGCCTAGTCTCTCCGAGGGGGTTGGACTAGGGAAGACCTAAATAATTGGTGGATTATCATCCGCCCCTAAACTCACAAATCTGCGGTAATTAGATTAAGCCAGTTGTAGGTGCTGCCCTCAGCTATCATTTCGCAACCGGTGAGTTTTGGCAAGACGCTGCTGAGTACTGGCAATTCTTACTTTGGCTCTCAAAACTCATCCATTTTGTGGTCAATGGAATGTTGGATCCCTTATCATTGGGGGTGTAAAACCGCAGTGCGGTAATAGATACAACCGGTTTGGTCGCTGGTCGGAAACGTGGTCCCCGTCTGCTAGAATGGAAGTACCCCCTTGCATACTGTAGATACTGTATCAGCAAACAAAAAAATTCCCCATGTACGTTCCTCAGGAAGCTGCTAGAGCCACCTTACCTCTGGGCTCTCTAACTTAAGAAGAAGAGGTGGTTTAATCCTCGGTAGCAGAATGGCTAATAGTAACATATAATCGCCCCTGCAAGTAAACTTATTCCATCCAGTAACCCACAACAGTCACTCCTTTGCTAAAATCCACACAGTCCTTATTGCTAAAGCCGTAGGTCCTGCTACTCAAACAATATCTTCAAATATACTAACCGGCACAGGCAAGAATGTTCTCCACAACCTCATTCATTATGTTCCTCGCAGCGTTATTCACTATCCTAGTATCCGCCCGGCGTATCCCACACGGACAAGAAATAATGCCCGTGCCACCATTCCATTCAGCATCATACCCGTATTCCACAAACAACTGCGACGAAGCCTGCCGCCGTGCCTTCTGTGCTGTTGTCTCTCAGTTTTTGGAGTCGGTCACTTGCACTTCTCACAGACCTTGCCTGTCGTTGAATATCCAACTTCATGTTCAGGAGAAGTGTATTAATTGGGGTCCGGAGACTACCTATTCTGGCACAAACATTTCGAAAGATTCCTCGGGTATCCCACTGCCGCCACCGTCGCGTGATGGTGGGGAGGGGGTCGAAGCTCCGTCGCGGGTAGCGCGACCTCCGAAAACATGGATTCACCCAGTGGCAGGTAATCCTGTCATGGATTCGGTGATTTTGGGGGGTGAGTATGAACAGGAGGGATTGAGGATGACTGCTCGCAAAACACTTTGTTTCATGGGGGTTCTGGCAACATGTTTCTTTGGCTGGTGCGGGAGGGTTTTGAGAAGAAGGGAGAGGAGGAATCGCTTGGGGTCGGATAATCGACGACAGGGGTGGGCTAACTTCACCCCCGAGAAGTGCGAATTGTAGGGCTAGGGTGAGGATGTTTAGTATTCCAATGGATCCTTTTTGCACCATATATTTGCATTAATTAACTAGTGCCATCCACCTGAAATTTGTTGGCAATTCTTTCTGAGCTGCCTCTTACGGGTTATGATGGAGTTGTGCCTATTTCGTGATTCCAAATCGGGCCCGGCGGGGGTCGTTCCGAATAGAGGGGCGTTGGCTTAGATCTCACCCATGCCGTTGCGCTACCCACCGATTTCGGTGTCACCAACTCATTCTCTGTCTGACGTGATGTGAGTGATCTGGTTGAGCTCACTCAAGCTGAAGGAGAAGGAAATAACAAGGGTAAGGATTTATTGTCGAAATTTGAGCTCGACATCCCGGATTCCACATGGCCCCTCGTAGTACCCGTTTTGGGGGTATGGTATTATCGGTATTACTTGAACAGTGCCCCCGACCTATGGGTTCAAGAAGGGAAGACTGTCAACCATGTGGCACAGTGAAATGCAACAGTGGCTGTGCAAAATAATTGCCAAGATGATTAGTGATTGACTATGAAGGAGGATAAATAATGTAAGATATAAG
>Ga0307517_10000980_pt1 | contig 48383 bp, 65 predicted proteins | sample 23_EM_MG_FD_194515 | JGI IMG/M metagenome (GOLD analysis project Ga0307517, IMG submission 194515) | Populus trichocarpa ectomycorrhiza microbial communities from riparian zone in the Pacific Northwest, United States - 23_EM | ecosystem: Host-associated > Plants > Roots > Unclassified | place... | reverse complement strand
TACTCGCTTTAATCGAAGCTTTGAGGGTCTCATGGGATGCACGCCGGAGGTAGTCCAGTGTATCCTCTGCACGAAGGCAGGATGTCCGTAAAACCAAGTCATTATAATGCTTCTCCCCGAGCGTTACATCGAAACCGACGCACACCCCCCATCAGTGCAAGATCAGGAGAAGGCAGGTGGGCACTCACAATCTTCCGAATCGTCGTCGACTGCGCGTGTTCCTCCTACATAACTAACTGCCGGTGGCGAAAGACCCTCAGGGATGACAACTTTGGGTCGAAGCGGGATGCACGATGGTCCGGACTTCGTAGCGTCAAGAATGCCGGAATATGGACCGTATGGTTCGGGGTGACGGAACCGGAGGTCGCCTGTTCTAGTCACGGGTAAGGTCAAGGGACTGCGTGCAAAATGTCAACTCACGGAGGTTCCGCAACGGAGTTCCGAGAAACCATCCAGGCTCCCGTAAGATGTACCAACGGATCCCGTGGCATCCACCTGAATCTCGGGATGCGGAACGGGAGTTATGTCTGGTGGTCGGGGGCCGCCGAACCAAAGCCGTGGGACACCAAAATAGCATATCCAAGTTATGGCAAGGATCTCCAGGAAGATTAGCGAAGTACTGAGTTGCAGAGTTGGTCAAACTTTTAAATAGAACGGGAGTAAACAAGCACGCACCCACAGGTTCTCACCCAGAACGACCCCCCTTTGTCCGACCCGACATCTGTGAAATCCACATCGAGACAGACATTATTCCAATTCTCGTCCACGGCTGCCTTCTCGTTCTCAACGGGAGAGAAGGATAACAGTGAGGTAACAAACGGTGTGACGGAACCTGGGGGTATCACACGAAGAAAAGGGAAATATTGAGGTAGCAGTGGTGACCTCGGGGAGCGGGTAGACAACTGAGGTGAGAACTGTGGAGAGAACTGGAATAAAGTTGATCCGCGATTGGGGTTGGCGACTGGTTTCGTGCCGGAACGAAGAGCACTGGGCGGTTGGTACTTCGGAGACATGGGTGAAGGAACGTGAGGTGAACTATGGGGGATTTAGGGATGCACAAGCGAGAGGCATCGAGGGAAACATACCGAACAAAACGGACTGAGGCTTGAGTGTCCTGCCGTCACCAATGGACGATCGGCTGTAACGGTCAGGTGTGAATCGGCATCTTGGACTGGTTAGGGGACGGAAAGAGACCAGAGAGTTTAGGCTCACAATCAGGTCCTATTCAAGATGATCTGGAGAGGTCTTGGCCGACGTCCTGGCGAATGTGCTCTGTGACTGTTGCGTTGTGGCGTGGTCATAAACCTGTAGGAGAGAGGAAGAGACTGGACCCCGCCAGCGAAAGAAAACGAAGAGAGGGGTGAAGGAGAGGGAACCTCGGGGGACTTGTCCGAGTGGCAGGTGCGAGATATGCGCTGGGACGACCATCCGGCTGACTCTTTCACCTCAGCTGCTGATGCGGTTCTCGATCCATGATGCATGATGGGAGGCCTGACGGGATGCTCAGGCGCCCTTGGTGTCCATCGCACCGGAAATGTGTGTGTTTGCCAAAAGAAATTAAATGGATATATATCCTACACCAGCGCCAGCCACTCCACCAAAAAACCTCATCAGGATTCCCTCAACCTGCGACTCCATCTCTCCCATCTTGTCCTTCTCTCGGCCGACTGCCGCTGGTGGCGCTTGCCGTTTGTGTTCGCTTGGTAGCGTCTTCGAACGACGGCGGGTTCTCGTACGGGGGCGGAGCTACGACCAACGTGGGGGCCGGAGCAGCAAGAGGAGTGATGGTGAATTCTTCATCCATCCTCGTCCCTCCTCGGTTAGCCTCTCTTCTGTGGCTCACGATCCTTGCGTACAACACGGAGGCCAGGAAGAGCAGGAGGATGGTGCCTATGCTGACACCAACAATGAGTCCGGTGTTGGATCGATACCTATCCCGGATAGGGGGCTGGTGTTGCTGAGCTGAGGCGACCCTTCCTCGGTGTCAGAGTCTCAATGGAGAGCACAGCAAGCGGGGCAGGACGCTCACGGAAGCAGCAACGGGATCCAAGCCGTCGATTGAAACAACAGAAAGAATATCATCGATTTTGGCTGTCAAGGCGAGAGGTTCGGGGTGTGCTCGTGGTGGTGATGACTGGGGTTCAGGACCAGCTCAGGGGCCTAGGAGTCACAGAGGGCCAGAGATTTCATTTGATTCCGCAAAGTCCTGAGAACTAGCTTCATCCGTTGCTTAAGCTTGACAACTGCTCTCCAAGAACACCTACAAAACGTCTGTCACAGTTATAGGCACGGTCCCCATCCGCCGCGAGATGCGACGGGACACCACAGGGCACCAAAGATTCAAGAGAAATGCCGAGTAAACTAGCCAACGATGTCCACCGAATGAATAGCGTGAATGGTAGATAGATGTCGGCCGACAATCTTGGTCGAGTGAGGGAGAACGCTCCAAGCCAACCGCGCAGAAGGAATGTGATCCGGCAGTGCGGTGCGGTGCGTGCTCAAGGCAGCGACCGGATTGGACAAGGATTTCCAAAAGGACACGGGGTGTGGCTTGAATGAAACACCGCGACCAGTGGCAAGGGGCCTTATTTTTGCCAGTACCCATGACCCCCGCATGCGGCACACGAAGCAGACGGCCACATAAAGGGTGTTCAAGTCACATGACCGGCTGGCGCGTTACGAATTTTTGTCAACCTCAAGCTCAACATCGGCCCTGGCTTAGAAGCACGTCTTCCCTCCGCCGCCATGGTCCAAGACCCTCCCCCTCTCGCCCTGTCCGACATCATGCACCCGTTTACGCCATCGCCAGGTCATGAAGGGGAAGTCGACGAGGACCAGGATCGTGCCCACCCCGAGGCATCTCGCGCCGTGTCTCCGGAACCTCTGGAACAGTCAGAAATTGACTCCATTAAATCGCGACTGCTCCAGCTAGGCATAGGGACCTCGCCCGAACCCGCTTTGTCTATCAGAGAGCGAGAGTTGGCTGATATGGTACCTAGATTCTCGCCTCTTCCTCGCTCTCGATCTGACCTTCTCAATCTCAGCTTCTCCGGTTCACCACCTCCGTCAGATCGGATTCCTCACAACTCGTGGCACAAGCGGAGACTATGCACCAGCTTACGCAACAACGCGACCAATTATTACAGCAGGCTCAGGAGGAGAAACTGCGCTGGGATGCCGAAAGAGACTTATGGGCGAGAACCTCTGAAGCATTGCTCACAAAACGACGTGCGGGTGCCGAGGCCTTACATTCCCAGGTATGCTTCTACTTCAATGCCTAATCCTCAATCAACCCGTGCGTGTCCCACGCCATGGGCACATAATCATCCGTATCAGCATTCACTTATATCGACTTAGGAAACGGAAAGTAAGATTTCGTATTACGAATCCGAGAATAAGGCGCTCCGATCAAAGGTCCGGCGACTATTTCTCGAAGGTTTCCTGCGCTAACGCAGTCACCACAGGTCATGGACCTCCAGAATCGGTTAACCCTCATGGAGGCTGAAGTAATGGGTCTACGAACTGCGCTCAAACTCTCCACGTCCTCCCACGTACGGCCAACGGCGGCGGCACCTTCGAGACAACATCCTGGACGACCGCCACGGAGGCATGAGGTCCCGGTTCAGCGTCCAAGTCAAAACACCAACAAGGGCAAGGGCAAGGAGGTTGAGGCTTCCCAGTCGGACGAGGAGATTGACGAACTGATCGACGACGACGACGCACCTGTTGGTGAAACCCCCAGGGTTTCCAAGTTACAGAGCTCCAAGTCGAAAGGGAAGACACGCGCGGTTTACGAAAAGGGAACACCCCTGATGACGGATGCTCGGGCAGAGCATGTACTGCTCGCCGCGAAGAAGCTTGGCCGAGAACGTGCTGGACAGCTGTCAGGGATGACTCCTCGTGATGGACGACGTGCCTCTACCGAACGCGAAGAACCACCGTCATCATCGACCCCTCGCACGCCACGCCGACCGGGCCACAACACACCTGTTGCCTCCCAGACTAATTATCACCCAGATCGATATTCCTACATGGGTAGTCCCGCTGTCGGCTACTTGTTTCCCGTCGGAGCCAGCTCGTGGCCGCAGCCGCAAACACCTCTGGTACGTAGGGACCCATCCGGATCCGCGAATCCACAGACCCCCTTCGATGATTTGGTTTCTGTCGCTTCGCGGATGCTTGATGAGGAGACTCCCGCGAGGGACTCACCGACCAAGCGATCTCGGAGACTCGTAGATGAATCAGACAGTCCTCTCCCAAGGAAACGGCGGGCCTCTAATGATCAAGGGATCGGACGGAGAGCATCAACTCTCGGTCTCCAAAGATCTGCTTTGGACGTTTTGGCTGACCAGGCTACGAAGGAGTTCGATAGTGAAACCTCACGGTCTGCCTTCGATTCTGGCGATGAGCGAGGTGCCACAGAAACTGGTAGCCCCAGGCGGAGGAATGGTCGGGATACGGTGGTCAGGGAGCTCACCGCACGCAACGCCGCGGAAAATTTGGATCGTCCCGTCGCACTGCACCCTTCGGGGACTGCGGAAACGTTATCCCATCCTGGAATGCCATCTCCTACTCCACCCCGTACGGCTAGTGGTGACCACCCCCCTCTCGCTCCCGCCCCAACGATCAACTCGCGAACTCGATCACAATCATCAGTGACTGACGAGCGTTACCTTGGATCATCGCCTCGGGTGACTTCTTACCCGAGACCCCTACTTGCTGCACCGTACCCTCGCTTGAGTACAGCACCTCATCATCCGCCACTTGACCTACCACAGGGGGTGTATGGAGACCCTCGGTATGCGTTGACTTTTGGGCAGGGATACCCAGTTGGGGTGGGGTATGGAATGTCTCCGCATCAGTACCCTCCCCCGAACTATAATTCCTCGAGGGGGGCGAAGGTGTCGATTGATGGTGCTTCTCCCCCGAAGAAGAAACGAGCTGATGATAAGAGGGCCAAGACGCCGTACAAGAAGGTGAGGTCGATTCAGTAATTCTTCTGGCGATCGTGCGAGCTTACTCTGGTGCTGCAGTGGAGTAAAGAAGAGGACGAAGTCCTTGCACAGGTAATGACGATCTCTTCCTCCATAGCGGCAACAAGGTTGACACTGGTCCGTAGGCCGTCGCGAAGTATGGTCAGAAATGGGACCAAGTGCAAAAGGCTCTGCCACAACGGGGATATCACCAAGTCCGCCAACGATGGTTAAGGAGACTACGTGCGCATCTGAGAAACCAGAACCAAGTCGAGTTTCTAACCGATTTGGTGTTTCGTAGGGACTATGGAAAATAACAAGGCTGCGGAAGCCGCCCCCAATTCTGCTGGGGGTACCACGACTGGACAAACTGCGAACGGCAACGGAGGTGCCAACACAGACCCATCCATACCAAATCCAAAACTTGGCATGGCCCCGCTAAGCAGCGAACTTGCGGTGGCAGCCGCATCGAACAACGTTCCAGCCGAAAATCATCAACCGTCGAACCCACCTCCGCCAGACCCCCTGCAACCTACTGACCCACAAAACACACGGACATTGGTAACACCGACGGCCGACCCTCCACAACTGGACCCAGCTGCTACTGACCCTATCCAAGTCCCCACAATCCCAGTGCCTTCTGAGCCAGAACAGGTTCCTCAGGTGAACGATCCACCGCCCTCCCTTCCTGATTCTACTGCTCTGCCGCCGGATCCCACCCCGACGCTTATCCCTGCGGGACAACCCCACCCTCCTAACCCCGATCCCACCCCTTCGGATCCTCCACCTGCTGATCTACCAACTGACGCCGACTTGCCTCCCCCCAACACCAATGATGCTCTAAAAGAAATAGGCTAATTCGTGCTTATTACACAGAATTTGTTTTATGCGTCATCGCTTTCGTCCTCGTTATCTCGTTGTCTTTTCGGTCGACCTCGCTTTAGTCCTTTTTCGCGCGTTTTACCTCCTTTTCGCTATTCAAAGTTGTATCTCATGTGGATGACTGTATGCAGGGACGTTAAAGCTATATACTAGGAACCCCGAACCTGTATCAATCACAAGAAAGAGTTTGCCCCTTTTCATGACGTTGATGGTTACGCGACATATGTTATTCATGCATGTTGTGCTTTGGTTGCCTTTTCCTCCTTTCACTAGCTGCGGCGGACCCTGTTGAGGTAATTATGTTGGCCAAGCGTGAAGTGACGAACGAAACTGCGGGGGATCTCACGGACTCACAGCCACAACTTGACCGTTGCCGCCGCGCAGTCGCATCACAGATCGCAGGCTCCTGGCTGGACCCCCCCTCCCCCAGTGTTGTTCCAGTCTCGGCGCAGGGTGATTAATTTTTGGGGTGACAGAGTCTCCGACGGTATCCAAGTCCTTATGCGCATCCGCCGGCGTTCAACATTTCTCCTGCTCAAACTATCAGCCCCGGTCTCAGACATCCGCCTTTCCGGTTCGGTTCCGTCTGGCATTGGTCCCCGTTCGTAGCGTGTTTGACGGGAGCCAGAAACTCCTCGTACATCGTGGCTTGAAAGCCTCCAGAAATGATCTTGCTCAGACGCTATCTGACCGAGCTCCCGCTCACCCTCGGTTGCGCACGCCGACCATTTGGCGGGTTCACTGATTGTCGGGATGCAGTAATTTCTGACAGCGGCGCTCTATCGGCCAAGTGGCCGTGATGAGCGATTGCGCGAGCCCCTCAGGCACCTGCCCTCTAGGAGTGCGAAGTTCAGCATCATTATGTATGCCGTTATCCGACCAGGACCTGAAGCAAACCAGTTTCAGTATGCTGCGCTATTTCTCAACCGCATCGCCGCGCACTGGAGGTTGCGAGTTATCGGTGCAGGCGACAGGCTTGCACAAAGCGCTGGAGCACACCCCTGCAAAGTCTTACGGGGACCATCCCACGGTAGAGGGCGAGCCGCCGAAGCGCGTTTTCCGGTGGCGATTTACGATAGGCTGTGCCATCACCGGTCGCCCCCTGGAGAACCTAATGTCAAATTTCAAAGGCTTTATGTTATCACGAAATCAACACCAGGCCCTTCTTGGCCATTGAGAGTGCTTGTCTACCAGGTTGGAAGAGTGAGCTCCGCTTGAATTCCATTCCATCACCCCCAATGTCGTTTCACCCTATGTCGACGTCGAACCACACTTATACTATTACAGTGGATGCTGACGGTTTTATGGCATAGGGCATAGGTTCCAGTGTCCTTCCGAGAAACTCGAAGAACGAATACTGGACAAGCACGATACCTAACCGATCTCTTGGGCGAACACCATGCCAGGGACTTGCCCGCAAGTTCGTATCCTTGCGTACATCCCCCTCAGCGACCACGTACACAAATTCCGTTGTGACATGTTTGTGCTTTATTCGCCGTCTCAAATGAGCTAGGTTTGACCTCGCTCACTATACGGTATGACCAGCATCGTGTTAAAACGAGATAAAGAATCGCTGATCCGAGCGATCAGGGAGCGGTGTTCGCTTTTTCGTGTTTCGCGTGCAAAGTCTGAGCACCTTGGTGAATAATAGCAGGGGACTATGGTGGATCTGATTCCACGCCAGAGGGCCGCAAGCTATCACGCAATGCAGTTCGGTGGTTCACGACCCAAACTTCCACCCTGGGACCTGGTGGGATCGAGGACTGCGAGAGGCTTGCGGTCATCGTCAGGACCTTTGAAGGCGTCGCGACGGAGAATCACTGCGGATTTGACTCGCCCGGGCTCGGAAGGGAGCTCGTGTAATCCATCCAGTTTGCAGACGGTCTATTCCACAACCTCGAGTAGTCTCAGTAGTGACCAGTCCCAGAATCCTACGTAAATATGGTGCGTTGGTGAAACTCGCGGGAATTAGTGGGCACCAAGGTTGCTGAGCCGCAGTGGTTCCCCTATCTTTGCCCAGAGTTGCACTGGGACTGCCATTGTTCGGGACGATTGCATCTTTGGCCGCCATACATAACCCGGCGGCCATCCCCACCTTCTGCTCTTGGGACGCTCACTCGGCTGTGTCGATCTGCCCGTGAGATTCACCCATTCTAATGGATTGCTGCGGCGCCCTGACGGAACAATATAAGTCAATTCCCAGGGCCAATCTCGAAATCACAGCAGTGCAAAGCTCCGATCGTGCCTTTTCGGACAGAGGGAATGCATATATAACATCCTTCGCTCAAGAGCAGACCGATGTGACAAGAGCTCCACTCCTCCACGTAGAGTTTTACTCCTTGATGTCTTCCGCCGTCCCGAATACTCGTATCCTACGCAAGACCCTGCAAGCGTGCAATGTCTGTCGGGCCAGAAGAGGTGTGCAGTCCTGATAATTCACTCATTGAAGAACCTTGTCCTGACTCGGAACGCGTCTTTCGCGGAAAGTGAAATGTGTGTGCTTGTGAGCTGCGCAGATTGTTTGTGACCAACGACAGACTGTCATAACCCAGGTGATGGCCACCAAAAGGGATATGGCATTTGTAGCAACTGCGAGAAACACGGCCAACCTTGCCATTACGGGACTCCAGCGAATGCTCTGGTGGGTCCTCTAGGTTGTTCAGGGAATCCGGACAGGTTTGTTGACGTCTCTTCGCCCTCCCGTGTCTACAGAAGTGGGGAACGAAAGCGTAAATCATTACTCCCGTAATCTCAGCCGTGAATCCCTCGCTTACCATATCCTGTGCACCCAGGTACATAGAGGACTTACAACTACGTATCGCGAGTGTGGAGCGCCTCATAAAACGAGTAAGCCAGATTTTAGCATGTTCCGTGGCACGTAGCCAGTGACGTTGGTTTATCACCCAGTATGCGCCAGACCAAGATTTGAACGACCTTCTTGACGATGCTCCCGACGGACCCAACCCACTACCTTCGGGCTCAAGCAACACGTTCCTCCCTTCTAGGTTCTTTCTACCTAGCGGTGGGTGCGTTGAAACACATCCTTCCCACGGCGCCCAAGATTCTGAGACCTTCCTGACCGCCAACACTGTGCAAAGGGAAAGAGGGGAATATCACGGCTCCACGAGTGTCTACCGGCTGGTTGAGTTTGCTCTTGAATTCCACGATGGAGCAAAATGCGAGCCCGTGACCTTTGAAGATAGGTTCCCAAACCGCCGACGGGAATTCTGGGGGGTTCAGGGTGTAAGTTTGCTCTTGGCGTCGTGCAATCTCCGGCAGTACGCTGATCAGTCATAGTGGATGGGCCTTCAACCAGGTTCCCCTTCCAGTCGTTTGGACTTCCCACCGCCGGACATCATCGCTTCCTTGGTCGACACTTACTTCACCCACTCGAACATCTATTACCCAGTGTTACACTGCCCAACGTTCCAACGGCTACTCAACCAAGAGCTCCACCGACACGATCACGAGTTTGGCAGCCTTCTGCTTGTGGTGTGTGCAATAGGAGCGCGGTTCTCCGACCACCCCTACGTTTCCGATGTAACCGCCGAGGGGACGAATCGTTGCATGACACAGTGGCTCTCTCAAACTCGTGAAGTGATGAAGAAGCCATTTACATCAACGGCTACACTGTTCGAGGTTCAATATTATTGCGTGAGTAGGTCGTCCGTGAGAATGCTGGAACCGGGAGTCCATGTTGAAAGTCTATCGTTTCCAGCTCCATGCGATATGCCTTGATGGATTCCCGGTGCCAATGAGGTGGGTCACTCTTGGAATAGCCGTTAGACTTGCCGAAAGCGTTGGGGCGAGCCACGTGAAGACATACGGGGACAAGCCTACAATAGAGGGTGAGCTGTGGAAACGTGTATTTTGGTGATTGTTTCCCTCGATTTCTATGTTGGCTGTCGAACAAAACCGTTGACAATGGCTCCTAGGGTTCTGCTCAACTACGAGCGTCTCACCTGCGCATCACTTGGACGACCGTATTCTATCAAAGCGGAGGAGTAGGTGGTGGAGTATTTTATTTCGTCCTCCCCTCACAGCCTTTTCAGTTTTAATCTCGAACTCCCCATCGATTGCGATGACGAATACTGGCCCGTGGATGACGAGTCAGAGGGGTTCGAGCAACCGCCTGGGAAACCCTCCAAGCTCACGATGTTTATTCTGATGATTAAACTCTTCCATCTTCAAGCAGATGTGGTCCGAGCGATCGTGAGTTTGCTTCCCTACAAATCAACTACTAGATCCTAGACGGCCATTCAGCGACCCAACCAGTACCCACCCAGTCGAATACCCTCCTTCCGTAACTCAGAAGCGGAGAAACAGGTGTTTGATGTACTCGACGTTGAGATGGACAAGTGGGCGAAATCTATACCCGAACATCGTGAGTTCCATCACTCTTGCCGCCTTGACCAATTTCTTGACATTGACGCAGTGAGAGAGACATCTTTCGAATCTTCGGCGGACCATGAGTTCGTCAGGCAATCCGTATACTTGCATGCACACTACCACAAGTTCAACATGTGGATTAGAAGACCGTGCACACTTCCCAACAGGAAGGACTCGCCGCTTGCGCCCGCTGCGACGGCGATGTGCACGGGCTCTGCCGTGACTTGTTTCCACCTTCTCTACAAATTGAGACATCAGCTCAGCGTTGATCTTATACACTATGAGGTATCATCACAGGTCTTTGGACCACGGATCCCTGGGACTGACGAGCTTGAACTTTCAGGGTGCAATATTTGCGGCGGCTTGCACCTTCCTCATCAATGTGTTGAGTCAGCGCCCCTTAGAAGATACCACCCAAGACAGAGAGTTACTCGAGAAGTGTTTGGAGCTTTTTGGGATTATGGAAAAGAGGTGCCACACAGCGAGTATACTCTTGTACGTCCAAGCGCTCCCTGGACCTACCAATGCTTACTCGTCCACTAGCTCTATCATCGGGGGAATCGTTCGCGAACCCAACTTCAACCCTCTGGGACCACACGCGAGGAGAGACAAAGGCGGCAAGGGTTGGGTAGTCAACGCTAGCCAACCCGCGCAACCTTCTACCTCTACGAATATCACGGGTAGTGCCTACAGATCTTCCAGTACAGGCGCGACAGAAGGCGATGTGGGACCTGACCGCGGGTCGGACACGACATTCGCATAGATTTCCTAACCAGCGGAGGCGCGGTAGCAAAGCGTAGTAATTATATTGCATCTAATCGACAACCTACTTACAGCGTTGGCCGACGATAGGTCGGCCGTGTTCCTGTGGAATTAATTATCAGCACCCTTGCGTACACCCGCGAGCATTGATGGAGACGCATACCTGCCATTCTTCTTTACTTATCCAAAGCTGATGGAACGTACCCAAACTCGCAAGGATACTACCGCCGAGCCAACCACCATAGCGCCGCTCAGCTGGGTTCCCCGGAGCATGGATTTTAGCCTGGAGAACGATGAGATGTTAGGTCCCGGAAAAGCTAGGATAGACCCACATGATTGAATATCCTGTTCAATTCGGTATTCAGCCTGTCCGCAAGGCCCGAGAACAAACTTCCTCCCCCACTGAGCACCACGTTACTCAGCAGAACCTGGCGAATATCGGGGTCGCATGAGGTCACAGAAGCGCTGATAAGTTGAGGGAGAGATTTTGGCAGATTAGAATTGACGGCCTGCGTTTAAACACTTAATAAACCCGCAGGGTGCATTGGATATATATATAGAGCGAACACTTGCCTGCAGGTGTTGAGGATGTGCGAAGAAGAGTTCTCCAACTTCGTATCTCTCGGCGCCGAAATAATAGTTATACCCTGTTGGAAATTCATATTGCTTTGCACCTCTCGCGATAACGGCCCTTACGGCGTTTGGTGTGAGCCGGGTTCTCGAGAAAATGGATGAAACGAAAGCGCCTACTGTTCATTCCATCCCTGCTCAATAACCGAGGCAATGCTGTGTATCCATTCATCCATTTCCCGGTTTTCGGCCCAATTCCGCCAACTGCTTGTTATACCCTGAATGCGGTCCTCTCGTAAGTTAAACCGGGGGTCGGCACCTGGGTCTACAGGCTTGGGGATGGAGTTGTGGGAAGTCGATAAGATGACACTCGAATACCAACTCACAGCTTTGTTGGCAATCAACTGGTGCGGGAGTAAGTCGATACCACGGCGGTTTTGATCAGGTTGGGTAAGTATATACTTGGCTCTTTGGTGAACTAATTCCGGTAGAGATGAATGCACGAGTCCTGTATAGCGTGTGGCTCAGTAAAATGGTAGTCTTCCAGAATATGCGCGAGACGAACCTTTCCTGAGCACGAATCCATCGATCACCGGCGTAACGCTGGCTTCCGAGTGACCGATATCAATGACAAGCGCGGAACCTTTACCTGCAGCAAAACTGCAGCGGCGTCACAGATTGCATAGGCGTAATAAGAGAAGTCTTACGCGTTAAGGACAGAGGTGTTGGCAATGTAAAAAGCAGGGGCGTTGAATTCCTCGAAGATAATCTCTGCCATTCGTTCGCGATTGGCTGGAGTGTTCCACGCGGGCTCTGTCACGAGGATTGGGTGGTCAGCGGGATTGATATGCATAACGTCCTCCAATGCATGGCGGATGAGTGGAGCTATCGGATTGTAATCCTCAACTGAGTTGTTGTGAGTACCGGTCGAGTGAGCCACAGGAAGAAAACGCGTACCAAGTCCCTCCTTCAAGGGGTTTCCCACTTCCATTCCCTCTCTGTAGATCGAAGGACCGTCTTGGCCGACAAACATCTTGGCAATTTTTGGCGTGGGTTTGGGAGCGCTGTGATCATCGACAGCCCCGCCCATTGTCACGTCTGCGTCTGGTGGTTGGGACCTGTATCCGTAGTAGGTTGGGATTATTGCCTTGGGGGTATCGTCTCCTGCGTAACCAGCACGAAGTGTGGAGGAACCGATGTCGACAACGAGAGCAGCAACTTCATCTAGTCATTCCAGTTAGCAACTGTCTCCGGATGCGCGAGATTAGACACGTTGCGCGCACCTCCGCCATACTGAACCATGATGATTGCGAGAGGATTCACGCGTCAGGCGATCGGTCAAAGCCTTTGGACAACAAGGCCAAATAGTAACTTTATTCCTCCGATCAACCCATAACTTTTCCTCGCATCCGAATGGCTTCGGTCTCTAACTCGAGGAAACGGAAAGCTTTTGTTCCTGAATCTGCGCCAAAGGGTGAACAGCTACCTTCTGCCAATGCCCTGGAAATGCTGAGCGAGGACGAGCAAGACGAGGATCCTGAATCTGACGATGGAGGCTACGAGGAATTCCCCGAAATTGACGTCAACAGCGACACCGGGGACGAGCAAGACGAAGAGGGAGGCGACCATTCTTCCGATGCGTCCGGTAGTGATAAAACGCTACCTATCTTCCCTAGGGCGAAGGTAGTTATATCTGGTATTACCGGCGAACCGAAAAAGGTCTACCCGGAAATTGAGCCTGACTACGACTCTGACTCTTCAACGGAGGATGTGAGTGCGTCCCCAGCCATTTTATCAACGAATAAGATCATAATATCTACCGCATACAGGACCCTAATCGAGTAGGAAACATCCCCATGCATTGGTACGATGAAATGCCGCACATAGGATACGATGTCAAAGGGAGAAAGGTTCTGCGTCCGGCAGTGGGTGACGAATTGGACAAGTTCCTGAAGACGCAGGAGGATCCAACAACATGGTATGTTACAACTGGGTCACGTCGTTACCCTACTGAACTTGGGGTTGTAGGATGTCTGCTCTAGACAAGAATACCCAAGGAGAAAAACAATTATCCCCCGAAGAACTCGACCTCATTCGCAGACTGTATCAGAGTGAAAATCCTGACGCCGGATACGACCCATACGAACCCATGGTTGAATGGTTCACTGGCAAAGGGAAGGAAGAGATCATGCCGCTCTCCGCAGCACCAGAACCAAAGCGTCGGTGGATTCCCAGCAAGTGGGAGAAACAGAAGGTAATTTCTTCGATCAAAGATGCCCATCCACTGACATGGTGGTGTAGGTCATGAAAATCGTACGCGCAATTAGGCAAGGCCGGATTGTACCTTCGAAACCAAAAACCTCTTCGACTGAACCCCGGTTCTACGCCATTTGGTCGGATCCAACCCCCTCGCTGCACCCCCCTCCCCTTCCCGCCCCAAAACCACGTCTTCCTACCCACGCCGAATCTTATAACCCGCCGGAAGAGTATCTCCCCACCAAGGAAGAGCGAAAGGAATGGGAGGCTACTGATAAGGAAGATCGCGAATGCGATTACCTTCCTCAGAAATACTCTGCGCTCCGCCTGGTTCCCGCCTATGACCAATTTATCCAGCAACGATTCAGCAGGCAACTTGACCTCTACCTAGCTCCCAGAATCCAACGGACCAAGCTTCGAATAGACCCTAATAGTTTAATTCCCAAACTCCCCAGTCCAAGCAGCCTCAAACCGTTCCCCACGTACAAGTCGCTCGACTTCAGCCATGGGACCTCTAGGGTGCGCTGTATCAGCGCCAGCCCAGATGGGGCGTGGGTTGTTAGCGCCAGCGAGGGCGGGGCGATCAGCCTTTGGGAAGTCATAGTTGGGAGGGAAGTCAAGAAGTGGAACGCTTCTGGAAAGGTAGGATCAATTTCGTGGTACCCGAACCCCGAGGCCTACTTCTTCGTTGTCGGACTGTGAGGTTCTTCCCGGTGATAAACCCTGCAGCAGCGCTGATCCTTAGCAGGGAAGACCGGCTCGAATTCTTTATTCCTCCGAACCTACCACCGTCATTGTACACTTTCACGAAGAACCTTCTTGCCCCTTCCACACTACCACCCCAGCTAGCAACGCCCTCGCTGTTGAAATGGACCTCATCGTCTGATCCAGAAAAACCCGTCCTGGTGATCACAGATCTGTCTGGCCTTACGAAACAAATTGCCTGGCATGGGAGGGGCGATTATTTTGCCACCGTCTGTACGTTTGCCTCCGGGCATTATTTTCATATAGGGTGATGTGTTGACACGAATTTAGCTAGCGATGGTGGCGTTTGGATCCACCAGGTCACCAAACGACACTCTCAATCTCCGTTCAAGAAGATCAAGGGCACTGTCCAGATGGTTCTCTTTCACCCAAAAAAGCCAAATTTCTTTGTCGCGGTATGGATATGCCGCCTTTCATCCCCCCCAGCAACCTCTGACACCACGTCACAGACACAGACATATGTGAGGCTGTACAACCTTTCCGAACAGAAGTTAATCAAAACCCTAATGCCGGGTATCAAATGGATCTCATCGATGAGCGTGCACCCATCAGGGGATCACATTATCGTCGGGGGTTATGATAGGAAGCTTTGTTGGTTCGACCTAGAGCTGAGTGATAAACCCTATAAAATACTCAGGTCAGCTATACGTCCTCATACTGCCATATGTCGTGCGGCTGATCCGCTTGGCAGGTACCATACGAGGGCGATCCGATCTCTCCACTTCCACCCTACGTATCCGTTGTTTGCCTCGTCATCAGACGATGGGACGATACAGGTTTTCCACGCGAGGATCTACCACGACTTGATGACGGATCCTCTCATTGTCCCACTGAAGATCCTGAGGGGCCACACTGTGAGTGATGGGCTTGGCGTTCTCCAGGTGGAGTGGGTTAATCGACAACCGTGGTTACTGTCCGCCGGCGCAGATGGGAAGGTTGATCTGTGGTGTAGCTGATTCATCTTCTCTTTGTCCCGTTCATACAACCTACAGAGCCGTTCGTCACCGCTGCTATTATCACATTCTTACATGGTCACGATTGAAGCAACTGAGTCCGAATCGTCGGAAATTATGCCGAAGGGGACTTGCCATCCCTCCCCCGCGGAGTGTGGGCGGGAATGAAATGGATCATGCCGATCGAGATTTTGCGACTCCTATTCCTTGTCCCCTAAATTTTATCAAAATCAACGGTCAGCCGTCTCCAATTTTCGGCCTGGACAGATACGCGGGATCTGTGCCCCATCGACTCCAGCAGATACGGAACTTGCTACGAAAAACTTATTGTAGATTTTCCTCCAGCCGACTTGTCCCCGCTCGAGTGTTGACGCAGGAAACAGTCACTCGTTACACAACGGTCATATTTAATGAGATCCCGTGAAGTTGATTGGACTAGACTCGCTTACTTTCCTTCTGACCCAGGTCCACACGCTCGCAACTGTATGCAGCTGGCATTTGCCGCGGGATGCGCAATCTATCGAAATCCATACCCTCATATCCTTTAGACAGTCCATGGCGGCCTTTGGGAAATGAAGACCCTACCCAATTTCCGTCCCTCCGACACCCCGCGTTGACGTGCGCAAACAGGGTACGACGCAAAACAAGCGGGAGGAGAGGATCAAGAGGCACCCCTCCCGTAACTGCACTTCTGCACGGAAACTACGCATTACGACGAGTAGCACGGAAGAGAAGTTTAATATGCTCACGCTAAGCCATCGGGCCGTCCACTATAAAGGGTCAACTCTTGAGGCTGAATGCGCCTCGGCCCACCACTCTCTACTCCATTCTCCTCTGCCCTCCCCTCTTCAACACTTCGGTAAATATGCCCGACTGGAAATCCCCACAGGTGATAGCCAAAGCTGCCCGTGCGTTCCTGTCTCCGCCCTTCACTCAGGCTCGATGTGTTAACTGTTCGTCCGTGCAGACGTCTATACCCAGATGATGTTTACACTCCTCGGGGTATACCTCTGGGAACTATTTACCACTTGTGACTACGAATGGTCGTTGATCACGGGTCGCAAAAAGTTCAGTTGGCCGCTGAGTAAGTCGGAACGCTCCTCTCTTGTTCATGGGGCTGACAAACCGGTGCTAGTTTTCTTCTTCCTCACCCGTTATTGCATGCTTTGGGCACTCATTGGAATGTGAGTGACAGAAACTAAATTTGACCCCGCGGTCCAACGAAACTGAATGGAGAATAGGATCCTCGCCTTCACCTTGGAAGGCAGCGTCAACTGCCAGGTGCGCACCCCATTCAAATTTACACCCCTACAAAGCTAAAGGACGACACATTAGGCATTGTTCACATTCAATTCTGTAAGTGTCCGCCCCATTGTTCTTCCGCCGAATGTGACCAACACTTGGCGTGAAGTTGACAGGAAATATGGCCATCCTTGCCGCGTCGACGTCGTTGATGATTCGGACGTAAGTTTTTGTCTCTTCCACCCTCAGTATCTGGCTCTCATCATCTCCACCAAACAGCATTGCCCTTTGGGGAAAGAACAAATACATCATGATTCCTCTTATCTGCTTGAGTCTCACCCATTGGGGAATCCTCTGGCGGGGCATGTTCGTTATTGATGCTCTCTGGAGCCCGGAGGCCAAAACATGCATTATCGTGAAGCTCGATGACCAGTTTTTGCGAACCACATTCTTCAGCAGTCAGTACTTCCAGAAACGTATGACGAAGTTCTGTTCCTGATGTTCTGTCGTAGCGATGGCGTTCGATTTCACTATCCTGTTGTTAACGACCATTGCGCTGTATCGATTCTCCTACTCCGGCGTACGGTCTGATCTTTGGAACTTGCTGTTCCGTGACGGTCTAGTGTACTTTTTGGTGACGTTCTCGTTCAACGCGGTGCCGGCGATATTGAACGTTCTCCAACTCAACGCGGTGATGAATGTGTGGGTAGAGTTTTATGGGTATCCGCCGGACATTAAACTGACGCCAATATAGTATCGCGACCGTCCCAGCGGCCACCGTATCGTGAGTCATTATCCAACCCTCTCGATACCTTCGCCATCCTAATCGCATTGTACCGCAGAGCGATCGCCGCGTGTCGACTTGTGATCCGCCTACAAGATTTCCGCAATCGAGATGTGTGCATCGGTGGTGAATACAACACCGGGGGTTCCAAAAATCGCGAAGGGCGTGGGGCACGACAGATCAGCGCTCCGAAGTTCCGTCGCTCGCCCGCTGCTGTCTCTCAGATTGAGGTAACGACGAGCCATATCGTGATGGAGGAAGTGTGAGTGTCCCCTTGTCGCCAAATTACGTTTCCCGCGGAGAACGGATACCGACATTCCCCTGATTCGTTGCAGTGAAAGCCCCACGACCGCCGTCAACGAGAGCTTCGCTTGCGCTTCGCCTTTGAAGAAGAAGCCTTCGGTGGACCCTGAGGCCATTTACCAAGACAGCAAGTTTGACTACGAATCGATGATTTCGTACTCGGCACCAGACAAGAATAAGTCTCCTGTTTGAGTTTTCGCCTTGGATCGAACTTGAGGCCTTGAGGCCTGAGAAGGTGGTCGGCCAACTCAGATTGTGTTTGTACCTGACTTGCATTCTAATTCCTACCGTACTTAGTTTAGCCTCACTATCCATTTCCAGTTTTCCTTCTCCGCTATCCGGTTGGCCTTCACATTTCTACCCCACATAACACATTCATCTCCATTCGTTCATACACTCCCGACCGATCCCGCTCCCCGACCTCTTTACAGTCTAGTCGTATTTAGTCCCTTCTTGTTGGTTTGCCGTCCTGAGCTTGGCTCGCGTGACGGACAGTCCTATCCCATCCTGCCCGCTCCAGTGTTTCTCATACTCTGCTTCCTCGTACGTCTCATATTTCTTGTGAGCTCACAATACGTACGTGCACGCTCCTTAACCAACACAGTCGAAAACTGTGCCAAGGCTGAGACCGCAAGGCGAACAATTATATCGTTCCGGAAGTCTTGGGAGTCGATCGGTAGCGACTAGCAGTGATCGCCACCCATTCGGGTTCCCGCATGAGTGCGATACAGGTGGCGGAGTCGGTCAACGCCAAGTCGTCAACCAGACTCGGGCTTTTAGCGAGGACGGGAGCCTTCCCCGGAGGCTCGATGCACGTCGCTTTGTACGGAAAAAGCCTCAGTGGAATTGACAGCTACCCTAGCGCGTCATCTGAACAAACTGCCCCCCTCCGAGGCGTTCCTTTTTTGCGCGGACGTGTTGGAGTCCCCGATCCTGCCGCCCCTTGTTTCACCTTTCCTCGCAGTCACTCCATGTGCAAAGTCATCGAGAAGGTAAGGAACACGTAAAGTTAATATCGGAACTTCCCCCGCGCTTGAGTATAACCCCCGTCAGGAGCGACAGATCGAACGCCGGAGTTTCGAGTTTCGAGCTTGAGGTGAGCTGGACACGCTGATCTCCCGTCTTGTCGTATTGCGTTGTTCCGTCAGGTTTACCGTGTATCCTTTTCGTTCTCTGGAACTGCCTCCAAGCGGATATACCCCCCGCCAGAACGGAGGACACTCTGAAACGGCGGCCGCACGAAATCGCGGTACGTACGATACACCGTGGAACATTCGAGCGCACAGCGCGGTTATTTTCCCAATGTTACGCCCGCCCGCCAGATACCGCGATGTTTCCCCTTGTGAGGACCCTCGTTTGCCTCCAAGCTGGCCGCCGACGGTATTAAAAATATCAACGGTGCACCAATCGATTGGGCCAACTCCTTGAAACTTCCATTCAGCTTTCACGACTGCCCTTGACCAAGATCCAAGACATAGGTTCAGCAAGCGCTTGAAGGCGAAGGCCGTAGGGTACAGGGTTTCTGCGAAAGTCCACAAATGTGTGCTGTAACTTACAATATGTACGTCTCCGTTTTTTTTTGTGCGTTGACAGTTGACAGTCCACGTATACTTACCACACACCATCCACTATCGTCAACATTAACGCGACATGAAAGTCGGCGTCCCGGACATATGAATGGTATCAAATTTTTATGACAGATCGCGTTGTCTCGAAAACCCACCCCTCGGGCGGGTGCGTCCGCTGCCCATGATATTTCGCCCATATCTGGAAACCTATCATTGCGTCCTGCATGACCCACGCCAACTGTTCTTCCCGGTGCTAGCAGTTTCACTAGGTAGCCGGACGAAATGAAAGGAGACAAGCCGGCGGATCAGACGTTTCACTGCAGCAGTTCCAGCTCCCAACCAAAAACCCTGGGTCGAGGTGCGAGTTCGAGTCTCAGATTCCCAACAGCACAGTCCCACCAGGGATCCCATCAAACCTCAAGCGGGCACACGAATGGATGTAGACCAGTTTCTCGTCGTATATTTCGCAAACTACACAGTTTTGGAGAGGTGAAGGGGAAAACACACAAGTGTGGATGGGCATATGTAGGTTAAGTAGAAAGGTACAGCACCTAAGCTACTGATTCACAGAAGGATGAGTTGGGTCGCCCGTCTACAAGATAGGCGGAACAAGGACGAGAGTGATAAGGACAAAGGGCACAGCGCTGGTCCGTTGTAGATGAAGGAACCACACGGAGGCTGGCCAAGGGACAGAACCCCAGAAACCAACCACGTCCGCAGGCCGTTGTCCGAACGGCCAAACCCCAAGGTCGCGCCAGCGAGATGGATCGTGAGGTAAAGCGGGAGGGTGGGAAGTAGGAAGGGTGGGGGAGGGTGGCTTGCGTGTGATGGGAAGATGTACAAACAAATTCCAAGTGTAAAACTATTAACACGAAAGTGACAAGCCATATTGCATGGGGAACGGAAAACTGAGAAAAAATGGACAAAAAGAGTGTGTGCGGTTAGAAAACGAGCGATGTGGTGGGTCGGGGGAACAGATCATCCGTCCGTCGTGAGCGCAGTGGCCTCCAGGAACTCCAGAAAGGTATACAAAAGAACAGGAGGAGAGGTGAGCGTTTTTGCATGGCGGTGGGATCAGTTCAGAGGAAACGAAATAAAATAGGATAAGGGTCCAGCGTGAAGCAAAAATTGGTGAACTTTTGCCTTTGGGAGGGGGGAGAATTGTGGGGAAGGGGAACGCTGACGCCGACCGACGACATCAAATAATAATAACTATGATGTACCTTGAAGGAAAAAAACCGATGCGAGGGACAATGATTGTGGGGTGGTGCACGATCGCCGACGGCATTGGGATGACAACAAAGTCGTAGACGAGTGCGCATGGGAATGCAAAGAACGGGAGCACTTCCAAATGAGTTGTTGGTTGCGCCCATCTTCCCTGTCTCCGAATTCAGGGTCTCCAACGTATTCAACAAACTTCGATATCTCTTCTCTCGCGAGTCTCCAATAGACCGCTAAGACCGCCAATGGCCTTTCTGCGGATCCTTGTTGCGAAGTTCTTGGGACCAAGCTCATCAGCGCCCGAGGGGGGACCCTTCGGTTGCCTCACGGGTTGGCTAAGTACTCTGATAGGTGCCGTATGCTGGGGTTGAGGAACGGAAATAACAGCAGATGGAGTAGTAGGAACGGGGCGTCCGATACCCAACCCTTCATACAACTTCTTGGTGGCTTCCTCACGAGGGGATAGAGGCGGCATCTCGTGCGAGGACGGAGTTGTTGGGGAGCCACCTGACCTTGATGATCCCGAGGAGGAAGTATCATCCGCGTCAACGTCAGAGGAATCAATGGCGATCACCGGAAGAGGTTGTGACACCGCAAGACTGAAGTGAAGGGGCTGGGGCCGCGATTTGGTATTTCCGGCAGACGAGGGGGTAACAGATTCGAAGGGACCTTCTCCGGGTGGCGGGGTGATCTTGACCGAAGGAGGGGGCGTGGTCAAGGAAGTGGTCCTATTTGGTCCGTTCAATACCGAGTTACTTTTCCCGCCCCTCCTCCAAGAAACGGCGGAGTCAGACTTGGAAGGACCGGTGGGGGAACCGGTGTTCATGTTGTTGGACAGGGGACTGCCGAGTACAGTACCTCCACTGATAACGGTGGTGCGGCTAGGAGTGGGAGGGGGGATAGTGGGCTCTTGGGGGTCATCGTCGTGAACCTTGCGGCTTCCGAACCTCCCGTTAAGCGCGGCAGTCATTGGTTCATCATAGACACCGAGCTTTGACCTCAAATTCTCCGCTTGGTTGCCACGCATTTGGTTGTTCACGACGGCGGCGAAGCGGAGGTCCCGAGGACCAGCAGTGGCCGGCGGGTTGGATGGAGCACGCCAGTTCTGGGTCTGCTGGGTCGGTTGTTGCTGTTGCTGTTGCTGCTGAAGTTGAGCTTGAGCGAGAAGTTCAACCTGGTACTGTTGCGCCTGATGCATGGTTCAATAGATCAACAGATCGGAAAAAATATTGGGCGGCAGGAAAGGAAGCTGACCTGAAGACGGAGGATTTCCATCTGCATCATTTGCATTTGTAAGCTCTGAGCCTGTTGAACGTTTACGCTTGGACTAAAGGGTAAAGCGGAAGGGTTTATTTGCGAGGAAGAACTCTGCTGGTAGGAGAACCTGGTGCTGTCTACAGCCGATGTGAGAGGACCTTGGTGGATCCGGTTAGGAACGTAGATGTCCTGGACTTCAGGGTTGTAGTCGAATTCCTCATTGATCGGCTGGTCGCGGGAGTAGGAGGCAAAACGGGGGACATTGAAGGTGGCACCTGGAGCGGCGGTGTGGGGCACGTTGGCGGAAGTGGAACGAACGCCGCCGGTGCGAAGGCCAGCGAGGAGGGAAGCACGGTTGTTCTGCTGCGATACGGCCATCGGGAGGGAGCGAAGGATGCTTGGTGGGCTATGGAGAAGGCGCAGGAGACGGAGGGAATTCCACGAGAGGAAGAGGAAGGGGGACGAGACGCGAAATAAGAGGGTGAGGAGACAAAGGGAGAGAGTGGTTGAGAGTTTTGCAACTGACGTTGAATGAGTCGAAGACGCGACTTTGGATTATTTCTTGTTTGGAGGGGATATGTGATATAATAAACAGCGGGTGAAGAAAAAAGAGCAAAAATTTGGAGAATAAAGAGAGAGAGAAAGAGACAGAAGAAGGAGACGGAGGAGGGATGTGGGAGAGAGCGGAAGAGGAGGAAAACAACGCCGCGCGATCCGCTACAGGTTCTTCTTCGCACTCGCCCTCACCCGACTGTCAAACACCGTGCTGCGTATCGGAGTGTGCGCGGTATGGAACGGATTCATGGCCGTCTGGAGATCCTTGAGGAAAAAAAAAGGAGAACAAAGGAGAGAGGACACGGACCTTGACATACAACTCCCAGAGGTCATTAAAGAACACTTTGATCCCGTCGTCGTTCTTTGTCTCGTGGAGGATGATAAACTTCATATCTGTTCCTCTTCATAAAAAAGAGAGAGAGAGAGGCAGATGACTGAATGACCACTGACTGCCGGCGGTAACGAAGGCGGACACGATCCACTCATTGAACTTGTCCACAGACTTGAGATACATCGTGTTCTCCCTCTTCATCACCTCCTCAATGGCGTCCAAGCTCGCATTCGCAATCATCTGGATAACGTGTCTGTCCTGTCCACCTCCCACACGCACTCCGCCCCCTCCGCTCGTGTGATGCACCTGCGTTGCACTCGATGCCCCCGATAACGCCGTCAACGTCCCTGCGAACGCTGAAGTCGACCATGATGGCAGATTTGACGACAACGAAGACCCCGTTGTTTGCACCGGCTTGGACGAATAATGCGTCAGACTGTACAACGGCGTGTCCGTCGGTGAAAGAACGAATATGTGGTGCGACATGGCCTTGGTCTTATCCAAGGGAAATCATTCGTTTTCATCTTCTCGCCCGATCGGACTCAAACCGACCTTCTACCCGAGACGATCATGTTGTCCCGCATACTGCTGTCCGCACACCATCTCTCACGTCGTCCTGGACAACTGGCGACAAGGACGCACCTTACAGAGGCGTGGCAGGCAAAGCCGTCCTCCGGGATCCTCCAAATCTTCAGTCCTTCACGCAACTGGAATGCGACCCATCGCGGCTGGACTTCTGGCAGACGCGGCTCCTTCAACGCGCCAAGGCCTCCACGCTTCGGGTTCTGGCAGCAAATCTCCCACAGAATCAACAGGATACCTTCCAATCTTATTTTCTGGGGAATTTTTGGCATCAATGGTGTAGTCTTTGCGTTGTGGCAAGTCGCCAATACACAATACGTCAGCCACGGTTTTCCCCTATAGATGTCCACACAAAAAGTTGACATGTTACCTGGCCTCGTTAGCAACAATCAGGAGATCCTTCCTTACTGGGATTCATGTTTCAACATTTCACCACGAGCGCGTGGAACGTGAACAATGGTCGGATGTACGTGAACCCTCCATGAGCCCAAAGTCCACGCGATTAGATCAACTTTCTGTTTACAGCTGGACCCTCATCACTTCATCTTTTTCACAAAGAGACCTCGGTCACCTACTCTTCAATGGCTTCTCTTATTACTTCACCGTCCCCATCATCCTCTCGGCGCTCGGCAACACCGGTTTCCTCGCTCTCTACCTCGGCGCCGGACTCGCAGCTTCAGCGTCCAGTCTTTGGTGGCACTCCAGCGTCAAGAAAAACCCAAGATTCTCCTCCCTCGGAGCCAGTGGTGCGTCTCGTAACTCCGCCTCCGCGAAAAATAACACCCTGAGTTTGCACAATCAGGTGCCTTGTACGGCGTCCTGTCGTTCTTCGCTTGTCTGGTCCCTCGAGCTACCTTCCTCATATTTGGAATCGTCCCCTGCCCGGCTTGGTTGTGTATCTCGGGCGTATTTGTCTGGGACGGGTACAGCGCTCTCACCGGAAGTCGACAAGGTACGGACACCGCTGGTCACATTGGAGGTCTTTTGGGTGGGATCGGGTATTACATCCTCAGGATTGGGTTGCGCATATAAACAACAGTTTTCGCGGTCGCATCCGACCAACGTAACGTCTAACCCGTAAACGCAATGTAATAGAACCCCCTCATCACTCAGTCTTTAAAGGTTCATCCACTCATGGTCTCCACTTTGGGCCTAATGGATCCGATTCCCAGTACCGTACGCTCCTCACAACCTGGCTTTATCATAACCAGGGAGGACGCCAGTATAACGTGTCACAATGGGTGGGTCTGCTCAGACTTCCAGTGCCAGAAAATGTAGGTGGTAACGGTCGAAAGTTGGGAGAAAAAGGCGCCACATGTAACATACAATCAATATTCGATAATGCATCATCATGGGTATGAGAAAGGAATAGAAGGATAGAAGCGGAGATATGAAGAAGAGGGAGACACAGCAATGCGAAATAAACAGACATCACGCCCTCGATCTAATTGTCATCATCGGCAAGGGAGAACAGAAATGGATTCCAGAAGGCGGGTATCGGAGTCGGGAAACAGACACGTCCACTGGTCAAGGAACACGCCCTCTGGGGGTTGCGCTCATCCTCCGATCCAACCGACTCAACTCCTTCGAAAGCTTCTCGAATCCTTTATCTTTGTTGCCCCCAACGGTGGTATCGCCCGCAGAGGTGGAAGTTGAGACGTTCCTCGCATCGTGCCTCTCGAACAGGTAGGTCAAAAGGTTCTTCTTGTCGTCAGGTAACCCGTCAAGCAACGAGAACAGTTGAGCTTCGTCCCGTAGGACCAGTTGGGCGGTGATAATCGTCGCCGCCGCCGATTCACGGATTAACAACGACGACGTGTCCGTGAGAGCCTAAGGGGAGAGAGGAGATCCAGGGTCAGCAACTCATTATCACGATTGGAATCCAGCCTACAGAGATCAGAGTATCTTTCAATCGCGGCAGCTCTTCTTCCAAAATCTCACCAGGCAATCTCCTGATAAACTTCCCCAACGCGCTCAACCCAAAACAATAACTCATCGTCTTCAATTCCGCGGAATCCCCGATATCAGGAGGGGGAGAAATAGAGGTAAACGACTTGACGCAACCGTGCATGGTGGTCAAACCGTATACGGCTTCGATCCGGTCTGTGAGAGCATCACGAATTGCAAACGTCGCTTCGAATACCTAAACCCCCATCAAGATTCGGGACAATCCGAGACACCAGAACTACTCACGTTGCCTTTACCGGAATACCGGATCCACAGTAAGAGTGAGAAGACGTCAGCTTCCTTCCCTTCAAGATACGGGGTCTGGTTCTCGATCAACTCCCACAGAACGATCAACCCGTACTCGAGGAGAGTCCCTTCCTAGAAACACGAAATGAAATTGAGAAGAGCCAAAACCGACAATCGCGAGTGCAAGGTTATACCTTCGAAGGATCCAGGAACCTCCTTAGAGCTTCGAACAAACGATCACAGCTCCTCTCCTTGGCCCAGAACTCGTTCCCCTTGGGGATAGTCCACTGCGGTAACCCAGCGATGAAAAAGTCGGAATCCTGGCTAAGAGATGAGAGTGTCTCAGGGACCGGGTACAACGTAGAAAACATTGCGAGTTTCTGGAGGCAATCCACGTCGGCAGAACCATTTTCCAAGGACTTTATGTGACGCTGAAGCTCGTCGAACTGTTCTGCATGATCCAATTGGGAGCTGTTGATCGCCATGCTCTGCCTGTGCACTGAGGAAACACAGGCCGATCGCGTCAGTCACGGAAAGGGACAGCTTTAAACGACATCAACTCACAGGTCATCCTCTTCACCCACCAATCCCTTCCAGTCTTCTTCTCCTTCAACAAGTCTAAAACCGACCCAGTCGACCTTGCACTCGTTCCAGCACCACCTGTGACTACCCCACTACTCTTAGCAGTAACTGGGCTATCGAGGAGTAAAGCAGCCTGCTTCATGACTGCCGCACCCCTCTGATCTCTAACCTCCTTGCTCCCTCGATCACTCGCAGGAGTTCTGGGAACCTCCGTCTGAATCTTCCCTCCCCAAATGTTGGTGACCTTTGGTACCTGTGACTTTCCCGTCCGCAGGGGTAGAGTCGCAGCTATGCGTACATTGTCCCGAACGTTTTCTGTCGCCCCCCCGTGGGATTTTCCACTCCTCTCCTTGATGGGAGTACGAAGCAGAAGAGAACCGTTGGTAACGCGGGGGGCCTTATCGTCAACCAGGTCCATCAAAACTGTGCTATCATCGTCAAGATCCTGATCAACAAGCTCCAGCAACCTGTCGGCTGCACTGGCCGCTTGCTCAGCTCTAGCCCTCATAGCATCTTCTACAATAGGCTGCGGGGTCGTAGCCGGGGGTGAATGTGTCGAGAACGAGCTGGACGACATCGAATGAAGCATCTGGTGTTTGGGTTCATCCACAGACGAGGTAGTGAAGGACGGGGTTACAGGACTCGACTTCGTCTTTCTGGGTGGGAACATCTCGAACGGGCTGGAGAACGTAATGGGGTTGGGGTTTACATCGTCATCCTCAAAGTCACTGTCGTCTTCCGGGATGGGAACTGTCGTAGCAACGAGCAAAGACTCGTCTTCGATCAATTTGGACCAATTAGCGATGGAGGAGCGCGCGTGACCAAGTTGGTCCTCCCATTTTGGTGGTGTCAAAGGAGGGGGGAGATGGTGAGAAGAGGAAGGAGGTGAAAGTGGCAAGGCAGTCGAAACCGCACGTCTGAAGGTCGGGCTGCTGGGGGCGGTGGACAATGTCGAGGAAGTAGTAGGTGTACGGCGTCGCACAGAATCCGGGGAGTGCGATGGAGGTGGTGATGTGGTTTTGGCATGTTGGGAGGAAGAAGGGTCTCTCCGGGGAGAGCGTGGTATTGTCGAAGTATTGGTGGTCGTCCTTGTGTGGGAGGTTATCGCAGCGGGGCGAGATCGTGGAGAGGAACCAACAGAACTGTTCGATAACGATGGTGATAGGGGTCGTTTGGGAGAAGTAGTCGTCCGCGCAGCAGATGTTGCTTGGTGCCGCAACGTGGGTGGATCAATAGCAATCGCTTTCGCCTTTGCTCGGCTCGCCGCAATTACAGCCGCGACGCTGCTCTTCTTCGTCGTCGGTGGCGCGGAGTCCGTCGAGCCAGAAAATAAGCTCGGATCAGGACACACCTTCTCAAGCTGTTTTCGAGCAGCGGGGTCCAGGCCTGCCATTATCGCGGTTCCTTTGTCTTTCCATACGGCGTTCAACAACCAGTAAGCATTTCGAGCGTTCTCGCGCACGCCAGGATTGGGGTCACCGAGTGCCTTCTTAATAGAGTTCACCAATGTGTCTAAACCACCGGAGGTCTCGATGGCATGTTTAGCCTTCGAAGCGTGAACTTCGATGTATGTCTTGATGTGCGCCGAAGCATAAGCTCTGGCCTGGGCGGTCTTGTCTTGTAAGGTACACCATAGCATATGTGGGATCGTCCGTGGCTGGGCAGAGGTATGCTTGAGGATCGTGGTGACCGTGGCTTGAGATTGCTGAGCCACCAGCTTCTTCGTGAAGCCCGCCATCTTTAACAGATTGTTGAGGACGAGTTCGCACACGTGATCGAATGTGGTCTCGAGCGCAACCACGAGTTCGCAGTATAGCAAACATGTGTTCGCTGCCACTGTTGTGCGTAAGCTGACCAACTAAGAGCAAGTCAGTTATTACCAGAGGATCAGTAAATATGAGCTTACCGTCTTGAGGGACCATTCCAAGAACTGTTTCAGATGTACCATGAACGTATCGTGATAACGCTCGAGGACATCACCACCCTTAACCATTCCGCGAACGTGGTTGATCGCCCGTTCTCTAGACGACCAGTTGTGTTCCGTTTCCTTACCCTAGGCGAATATATCAGAGTGGTTGTCTGTAATAAGGGTGCGGGCGCTACCTCGAATGGTTTCTTCATTTTGGCAAACTCATTTTCAAGGTCACGACTCGAAGCAACCTACCAAGAGAACTGAACATGAGGCAACGAACCGACAATAAAAAATAGAAACACGCTGACATATACATTGCGTATATCAGCCAGACTTGTCCCTCCAGTGGTGGCACTACCAGATCCTCCCCCTCCAGAGGCTTCCGTTGGAGTGGGAGAGGCCACCCCAGCACGGCTGGGAGGTCTCGAGGGAACTTTGGGACCAGTGTTTCCACGGCTTGTTGTCCGAGCACGAGTCATCACGCTCGGCCCAGGTGTCGGTCCGGATCCGTTCGGATGTGCGGAAGGTGTCCTCCCCAACAACGTGAGACTTGGAGGGACATATTCTTTCTTTCCTCCTGACTGACCGAGCTCGTCGCTGGTGGTTGAAGTGAGGCTGTTAGTCGAAGCGGACAAGACCTGGCTAAGGACAGAATCCACGGTGGTTTTTCGAACACCCTTCTTGGTCATCTCTTTCTTGAGGTCAGCGCGGGCTGCATCGGTGACGCCAGGACTTGTGAACAGCTCCACGAGCGACTGCTTTGCACATTCACGGACGTTGCTATCACTATCTTCGAGGACGGTCACCAGGGATGGAAGATATGATCGAAGGGTGAACGAGGGGTGCGATCGACGGATATGAACCAGGACGAGGATGCTCTACAATTGGAGGGTCAGTTTGTGTCGTCGTGGTTGTTCATGCCCCATGAGTGACAACGTGTCCAGCGGTAAAATTATGAAAGATTAGATCCGCGGTACTTGTACGCGCATATAGAGGGGAAGCATTGGGTGGACGGGTACAACGAACCTGTTCTCGTATTCTCCAAACTTTACTCCCGAAACCACTCTCCTTCATGAGACGCTCAAACATAGCAAGCGGCGTCTCCGGTCCCTTGGACGAGGTGCTCTTGGAGGCGAATGCACTTCCACCAGCAAATTTGAACGCGTAACCCCCAAGGAGAACAAGAGACTCTCGCGCTTTGTCTCGAGGTTTCTCACGACTATCGCCGAGCCGTTCAAACAGGCCACCAGGGGTCAAGAAAGCTGTCAGCGCCTGCCGTAGGTTGAAGGCATCGATCGATGCTGTTGCGGAGGATGTCGAGGTGGAATTGGATAACGACCTCTGGTGGGTTGGACGGTGATTGTGTTGCCCACTTGCAATTATCAGGGGTAAGAGTGAGGGTATTACGGAGACTGCAGCGGTCGTCAAGTGTTGATGTGAGACTTTGAGACATGCCTTGAGAGTACTGATGGTAACCTCGGCATCTGGAACCTTGAAAAGATGGTCAGAATCGGGCTGGTACGAGGGTCTATGGAAGTACCTCAGCTCCGGCCTCGAGTTCCGCCTGGAGTTTTGTGAGAGCATCGACCTTTACCTCAACATCTGCGCTTAGGCCGTCAGACTGATGGAAGTGAAGTTGAGGAGGACTCGGGCTGACCGTTGGACTTTGCCTTGTTGATGAGCTCGGACACTCGTGAGGCATCCATCTGTTCGTCGAGGCGCAGAGTTTACGAGACAGAGAACGGATGGTGTGGAACTTGGTGGTCGCGAACTGTCAGCCTATGACGGTGTTGACAGCTCGGAAAACAACGTGATCTCCGGCCACGTGGAGGACAAACAACTCATTTGCAGCCCATGCACTACGAAAACGTACACGCCGTGCTTATTTACTAATGTGCTCCAGCATCCGAGTGACCCAGGGACTTTCCGGGCTGAATCTTGTCTCTTATCCGTTGTTTCTGTCCAGGCGTGATCGTGAGCTGGGCTGATCTCGAACGAGCAGGGAAGAAAGCCCTCAACCAAAACTTTGAGCTCCGGGAAACCTCCCTCGACTTTCCGGTCCCACACGAGGGCGGGACTGGGGTCGACAAAAACCCAGACACGGAATCTCCCCGCTGTTTCGTCTGAGGTCAGCGGGACGACCGTGATTGAAGCGAGTTCGGGAAGAGGGAACGTCAGAAAAAGTTCTGTCGCTACCCATTGTGCTCTGTGAAGCCTGCCTCAAATCTGAGCGCAATAACTACTGCAAAGGTCGTGATTGCTTCACCATCTACACTTCAGGAACGAATCAAGACCGATGTTTCGGGGGGAAGTTGCGCATACGTACTCTGTTGCAAAACTCAATGACTACCCTCGGGGACGCCAGCACGGTCGGCGGTGCGAAAGTCGCGGGGTCTGTCGGGGATTCTCTCACAATGGCCGACGTCGGCCGTTGCTGGTCACAGTCCGCGCAGCCTGACTTTGAGTCTGCCATTGAGATGAAACACGATAAAAGTTCAAAGTGGGTCATGTGACCTGGCGTCAGTCCCTGAACCTCACCCGTCCGCTGAGCCAGTTCAGCAATCATCAACAACGACAGAGACCAACGCTCCCTTCCGCTCCTTCTCTACCTTATCCTACTCCCCACCATTTCTATGAAAACGATAGGCCGCGAAATTGGCACTCTCGTCGTCGTCGTACTCAAGGCTGTATGTAACTCCCACCGGCCAACCCCCTCATGCGTTGTTCTTCGCAATTGACCCACGGCTCACAGAAAAACCTACCGAATAAAAGAAACATTGGAAAACAAGATCCGTACTGCCTCGTCACCCTTAACGGCGAGAAACAGAAGACCAAGGCTGTTAAACGAGGCGGCCAGCATCCCGAATGGGACGAGGAACTAAGGTTCACTCTCTTTGAGGAGATCGAGGACGGGTTTGGCCGCCCAGTAGATGATGATGGATCTCCACCTCCGTTACCACCTAAGATCCCTAAAGGCCCGCCTATTATCGCAGGCGGAAAGTTCATGAAGATTACTTGCTTTGCTGATGACGCCCGGGATCCCACTCAGATTGGGGAAACCAACGTCGATCTCACCGAAGTGTTGACAAAAGGAGAAACAGATGGTACGCCCATCCAGCTTCCAGCGTTTTCGTCTCTGACAATCCTCCAGAATGGTTTGCGTTCTCCTCCAAGAACAAGTATGCTGGAGAAGTATATTTGGAGTTGACTTTTTGGTCGAATGTAAGCCGTAGTGGACATGCCTTATGATCGTTGGCTGACCATCCGTTCTAGGAGCCAGCGCCAAAGAAAAAGACAAAGTCCAAGAATCCTCAGCGTACTTCACAGTACGGCGGCGCTGGGTCATTCATTCCATTCGACTCTTCACCAAATGGATCACATCCCGTGTCCAGAATGCCGTCCAGCGGAAGTGACCTAGATCAATCAGCAACATTCAGGACTACTAATAGCTCACTTCCATTGGACCTCTACAAGGCACCATACGAGAAACGGGCATCTTCAACAAATCTTTCCGTCGTCGACGGCGCCACCAAAGAGCTTAATAACCTTGGCCTATCTGACGGCCGTCATCGACGGGACACCTTCCCCGTACGTCCATGTTTGTTCGCAGTCAAGATTAGACTTCACATATATGTCGGCAGCCCATTAGGTCTACACCAGATCAGGGGTTCCAACCCCAAACCTTCAACGGACACGGGCACGATGAACAAGATCAAGGATCTGTATTCCCTGTCATTCAAAGCCATCAGCCTGCTCACGAGGATACTCAGTCGACCTTACAGCCGTCCGCTTTTCAACGGCGACCAAGAGCGCCGCGATACAGCCTCCCAAATCCCCCAAGTTCCTCAGGTTTCGCCACATCCTCAGGTTTCGTTCCCCTGACCCAGCGAAAGCAAGATACTGGATTGCCTGCTAGGACTGGACCCACGCCTGCGCCAGGGAGTTACGGCATGACACCTGCGGTTATCCCTAATTATACTGGATTTATGCCCATATCTTCTCCCACACCAGTCCCCTCGGGCTTCATGCCCACATCCTCATCGCTGCCGTTCCAACCCGGGTATCATAGCCCACACTACCCGATGCCATACGGTTTACCCCCACCACCGGTCACGGTACCTCCCCCTTCGCAAACAGTCCCACAACAGCAATATCCTCTTCCCCTTCCGCCAAACTCTTCATCTCCACATCAGCTCACTAGTTCCCCGATACCGGAGCATGGAAATTCACTTCACACACCATCTCCACCCCAGGACGCATATTCGCAGCTCCAAGGTGAGCAGCCAGCGTCAAATCCAAACTCGCGGCCACTACCCCAACCGTCCATGATCGCTCGACGGAGAACCACCCTCCCCGTCCCCCCCGGTGGCGGTGGAATCAGTATATCACCGGCGAGCAGCCCATCTCGTGCTGAGAACATGTACTTGGGCAGTAACTACCAACAACCAGTTCAGCCAATCCAGTACAACAATATTCCGCCCCCTCCACCTCTTCCCTCATACTTCAACGCAGCACCTCCTCAGATTCAATCCTATATCACTGGGCAGGTGCCACCGCTTCCCCCTCCTCCCCAACACTCACTCGTACACTCTCATTCTCATTCGCACTCCCTTCCGAATCCACCTCAGCCATGGTCCACGAACGGGCAGCACAGCCTGCCGATACCGCCCGTACAACAGAATGGTCAACACAACCTGCCTGTGCCACCAGTGCAGCAGAGTAACCTGCCTCCGCTCCCTGCAACCTCACCGCCCTGGCGGTTGGCCTTGCCGCAACCTCCTACCCTCCCCAACCCCCCCACGCAGCGACCCGTTTATGTGCCACCCCCACCCCCTCTTGCTTCCACTATCATGCCGTCGTACCCTAATCAGTTGCCACAACCTCCCATGCAGTATACGCAAGGCCACCACTCCCTAGTCAACGGTTATCTACAGCAGGACGGGGATTTGTACCAACAACCGACTGGAACCGTGTGGAGCTACCATTAACGAATACGGCCCCCGGCCTTTCTTTGTCCCTTGGTCCCCCGTCTCCCATTCCAGTCATTTTCTCCGCATCCAGATCTCAGAATCCTGACTATCTATTCTCTTGCAACGCGACCTCTTCGGGCACCTCCAACCTGTCAGCTTTCCTGATATGTCATTATCTCCCAACGTTGGAGATAAAGTGTTTTGCAACGATGTTTTCTTTCTGTTTGCCACATACGTATATAATGTCAAATGTTGTCCTTTTGATTTCGTGGGCCCATCTCCCCTTGCTTTCGTTCGCCTCCCTGAGACTCGTACCCTCCTACGAGGCGCAATAGGGTCAGCGATCTGAACTCAAAGTTACTCGTTACCGCCATTCTGATATTGTTGATCATTTCAGTGATGTGTACGACTCTAGAAGTTCAGTAGTCAGTGTCGAGTTCCTCGCGGGGAACTCGAGTACAATAGTAATTCACTAATGTCTCTAGCCTCCCACTCACGCACCTGTGCGGGGTGAGGTATCCATGAGTCAGACACTCCTTCAGGTGGTGAATAGGTATCTGATGTCTTCGAGCCTCTATATTTGCACATCGGTACTGGCCGTGTTTGCGTTCAATTTCACTATTTGCCGTTAGCCTCTCTCCATTTGGCAATCTCGGTCTCTGTGGGTACGAGGCCTCGTTTCGCCAATTCCATTCTCGCCTCTTTCCGGACGGCCGCCTCTTCTATTCGTTGACGAGTCTCAAACTTGAGGAGAGCGTTGTCTGCGGAAAGAGTAAATCCGAAGACGGCTACGACAGTCACCAGGAAGACTTTGAGGGGTAATGTTTGTTTGCTAAGCAGGGGTGTCAGCAGGAGAAGATAACGAGAGCCGGAATACCAAGCATCGGTGTGCACTTGCAGGAGGAAGGTTAACTGACCGGAAGAATGGAGAGTAGACATGTCCCAGTGTTGTAGCTCCAATGCCAAATGCCGTCCATTGTGCTGCACCCTACCCAGCGCCAACATCAGGAGACAAGAAGAGACGCGACGGTGCCCCGCGATCAACACACCGGGATTCGCTCACCAGAAAGCCTGCTTTCACCTGGATTCGGTGTGCCTCATCGGCGTCTTTCTGACGCTGGTTGTACAGTCGCGACATGGCGTTCCGTGTTCAAGTTTCTTTACTGATTGGAATTTGGGGTCACGGAAGGACCGGTGACCCTCTGGCCGAAGTCACATGCCGGACATGTCCCGTGACTCTCAAATCTTGGGCCGAGCGCCCCGGTGGTCGCAGATCCGTCAATCCCACACCCATGTCATGAAAAAGGTCGTGTACGTTATGCGAGAGGAAATTAACTAGGTTGGTTGTATGACTGAATTAGTGTTGGTATAAGGAATAGCCGCTATGTGGTTGTCGACGGAAGACGCTAGGATGTGTGATTCCTGCCAGATGACGTTGTTGATCTCGGTATGAAAGCATTTGACCTGTTCGATGTGTAAAAAACCTGCGCCGATGGTGGGCAGATGAAGACTAACCTGAACCGCGGGTTGTCTGACGTTCCGTAGATCCCAGATGTGGACACGCCCCTCCAAGTCCCCGCAGGCAAATAAGGTTGAATGTCCAACGTCGCCTGGATCACCATTGGCACAAACTGCACAGTTATCAAGGAGGATCTCACCTCTGGCGAATCTTGATAATCGTAGGCGATCTGAGGCAAATCCAAAGATTTTTGCCTGGGTTTCATCGATGTACCTTTTTCGTAGATCGCGTATTTCGAACTGCTGCTCCCGATGCGCAGTCTACTCCATTTTTCAGCCCCACACCAAGTCGCAAGAATATTCAAGAGGACATACTTGAATCAGGAGAGTTGACGGATTCCCCGAATGATGGATATGGAAGCCAGGGTTGGAAAGTTTGATGACATTCACAACTCGTTCAGACGAGAGATCATAAACGTTGACGTTACAATCTGCCCCGCTTGAGGCGAGTTTGTGGCTGGAATCCCGAATGGATAGGAGAGAATATATCTGGGAGGTGTGTCCGATCGTCAGAGGCGACCCAGAGCAAGTAATCTGGAGATTGTGGTCAACGTTCCAAATGTGGATAGCGTGATCAGCTCCTCCGGTCGCAAACGAAAAAGGCTGTATCATGGGGCAGATTGCGGTCAACCCGGTGGGTTTTCCGGGTATAATGGGTCGGTCGTATGACCCAATTTGGGGAGCCTGGACCAAACGAGTGTCAGTCATCCCAGTCTGGCGGGGGTGGTTTGGACCGAAGGATAAAAATTACTGGGGACCGATCGCCTAGCCGATGGACGGTAACGGGATTGTTTTCCCTACCGTGCGCTAGCACCAAAAGAGCAGAGCCGTACGCATTTAGGACGCAGGCGCCGTTGATGAACTCGGAGGCAGGGTTTTCTGGTGCGCGAATTATCTCTCTTCCCCTGTTGTGAACCGTTGTGCAGCGCACAACTAGGACAAGTTGCAACGGAGCTTACCACTGAGGTGCCATGCGAATCTGATCAATGAATCCACGTGCAGATATGTTCGCCAAACAGGATTCAAAGTCCAGCGTATAACGTATGAACAATCGCGGTTTGTCATAAGGGTCCCTGATTAAGTTTAAGGTGGGGCCAAGGATAATGGAACCCGCTGAAAGTCCGCGTGTAGAGGTGTCACTGGACGTCCGTTCAGACAGGGGAGGGGCTAGGGTAGCAGGGTTGGTCGGGACACCCCGTGGATTTTCGGGGATTTTTGATGAAAGGGGTTTCTCGTCCGGTGTGCGGAAGAACTTGACGTCGGAGCTATCCAACGTAAGATCGATGGTGTCGTCGGGGTCCTGCCTGATGGATCTTTCTTGATGAGTGGTAGGCGGCAATGCAGTAGGAGTGGGCTGGAGCCCCGTGGTTTCGTGTTTGACGGGCTTCGTCGAGGACTGGGTGTTCATCTTCCGGTGGATAGGTGGAGTATCCCCCAGTGATATTCCCGGGAGTTTGTGTTCGTAATACTGGTTTCCGCGGAAATGGATATCGGTCCCAGAAAACTCGAGAGGGTATGATCTATGCCTTGTGGATCTGGGTGGTAGCGGCTGTCCAGGCATGTGTCGACCTTCGTCTCGTCCCTGACCTCTCGTCACGACTTGGTGGGAATCTGAGAAGCCCTTCTGGGTATCAGCGGTGGGTTTTGGCTGCTGGTGTCGTAAGAGATATGCCAACTTGAAGGTGAGCGACAAACCACAAGCATTGTTCCACTCATCAGGGGTATTGTGTGTGATGGTCCGGGGCGAGAGTCAGCTGTTGGAGGCAGAAGTTTGAGAGTCTAATGGCTTATCAGCCTCACGAGCTCTCCTAGCATGTCAGGAATACTCACACTGTTTACGGCGGGTCGTCCGTTGGTTTCCGATCTGCCCCAAGCAGGATTCAGACCTCGAAGTGTGGGAGGCAATCCCCTACTCAACCCTTGTTCCCCAAACAAGGTACCCGGGGTGTCTGTAGCACCTGCATCGTGATCCCTAGGTGTTGCCTTTTTGCGCCGTCGTTCCTTTTTTTGACGGGGCCGGGGAAGATGCGAGGGTCGCGGTTGTCGACGAGGAAAGTGACTTGGATTGGTCGACCAGACTTTTGGAACCCGGTGATCTCCTTTATGCTGCATTCTCATTTCATTGGGTTGTAGATCCTCCTGCATACTTAGATCGAGGTCTGTGGAACTGAACCGGTGGAGAGAGTTCTGTCGAGCGTCTATTTACGTGATCGACGACTCGTTCGCCTCCAACCGTGACCTAAACTCCGCCGTCCTCTGCAAAACTGATCCCTGACACGAGGTCGGGCTGCTCGTCTGGAGTTGGGGTGACCGGGCCATCTTTCTACACTTCCTCTTTGTGACTCGTGTCATGTCGAAACGACCGAGGAGCGACTCGCTTGATGCGGCTACTGCGCCACCGATTCCCCACATTTTGACGGCCAGCTTGAAGTCGGAGACACCAGAAATCGGGAAAGCACCTCCCCATCGAAGGGCTACAAGGGGTGTTGAATCTGTTCGTATAGACGAGGGTGCGGATCGTAACGCTGTAATGCAAGATACCATACTACGGCTCCACCAGGATGGGAGGAGGGTAATCGCCGACCCAATAGTTCTGTGAGTCATCACCCTAACCTACGTGGCGACGTTCCCCAGACTCATTTCGTGCCCCAAAGGCAAAGTATCGATGGTTCGAAGAACATGTCATTCGAATGGTATGTGGAACGAAGGGTGATCGCCCGGCACTCGTTTCTAAGAATTTGAGGACTCGGAAAGGCTACAGGATTACCAGGTCCGCGAAAAGCTAGAGCCGCGAGAACCCGAGCCAGACGGCCTCTGGAGGCCCGCTTCTCTGGTTAAAATGCACTCACAGGGCATACATTCCCATCGCGGTAGTGTCACTTCCGGAAAACAGAGTCAAGCCAGGTCATTGTTGTCGATTATTCTGGGCGGTGGAGAGACATTCGATGATCCTATCGTCATCGACGATGCGGAAGAAGGGTGAGTACCGTTATGTTGTGTTTCTGGTGGAAAAATCGAAGAGCTTGTCAAAGCGTAGGGTCCACCGGGCACCATTCCGTAAATGACCCTGGTCCCTCGGGGACCAGCCGTATAGCAGTATCAAGCCCTGCGGAACCTGCTGGAATAGTTGGTAAGGAAGTTCTGTGTTCGGGATCTGGCGAGAGGAGTCATGCTCAGAGCCGCGGGTAGTCCAAGATGAGTTTGAAAGCCATCACGGCCCCGCGAACTGCAGGTCAGAAGATTCTGATTCAGAGGAAGAAGAACCGGATTCCGGTGCGATTGGCGAGGACTCGGGCGCAGATGGGAGCGCTGGGCCCTTACCACACCCCGCATTCAGTCCCCAACTTCTTCCCGTCCTCGCTCACGATTGGGAGTTGAGCGAAGAAGAAATTCCCACAAACGAGGCGCCACCTCCACCACGTCGGAAGACCGGTCCTCTAAGAGGACGTAAAAACCGTCCTGAAACAGGGCATTCTGATACTGTTGCAGCCCCTCGTGTCAATTCGACGATTATCGCACGACCTTCCCGTAAACATATCTATCTTCCCCTCCCTCCGAATGGCAGGGCTCGCCGGCTAGTTTGCTCCTCCGCGCTAGACATATGGTGCGCAGTGACTATGCGTGGTGACATCCAATTCATCAACGGCATCGAGCAGTAAGATGGCCCTTTTGTAAATCACGCGTCTTATTCACTGATCACGACTTTCCTAGCACCAAGTTGTCAGACCTTTCTATGCCGGGGAAAAGTCGCCATCACGTCGAGGATGTTTGCCTCGTCGGAAACACGTTGGTTATCGGCTACGGTGCCCCCGACCGGAGTGTTGAGACACAAATCGAGACCCTCAATTTAAATGAGTTTGTCAACGGAAACGTGTTGTTCTTGCATCAACTTCCTTCGCATAAGGGCTAACGCACATTGTTTGTAGGCCCGGCTATTTTTTCGAAACGTCCTGCTTCACCCTCCACATTGTGATAGGGGGATCAGCTCTCTGGCGCCTGTTGATAATCGGCGTTTCTTATCTGGCGGTTACGACAAACGAATTCATTTATGGACGTTCTCCTCCAACAACTCCTCAGTCGGGATGAATGACATGAAGCTCTATCTCAACGCACCTGCACGAGCTATCGGATACGCTCCCGAGACCAAAACGGCGTACGTAGGGTCTGGTAGACGAATTTGGAATCTCAAACTGGAGAAGCCAGCAAACACTGAGGGTCTGCCGATTTCGAGCGAAGTGAACGGCATCCATGTCAATCTCCATGAACCGGATCTTGTGGTGCTCGAGGTGAATGTGTCAACCGCATTAATCCGTTCAAAGCATGGCAATCGACTTACGGCATCCGTAGGTGGACGATTTAGACGAACAAGTGCAACTATTTGATATCCGAGCCGGGGGATTCCAAACCCAGCCAGCCGTCCGTTTCGGGCATCGAACGCAGACGAATGGATTAGCACGTCATTCCCCGCCTTCACATCGGTACACCAGGGGATCGCTAAGCCACTGCCATTTCGCACGAGGATTCGCCGACGGGTATGTGTTTGTGTGGGATTTTCGCAACCCTAAGGTGGGTAATTTGTATGTTTCTGGGAGCGACGTCAGTTGGCTTACACCTAAGCTTGAAACACAGAAAGTCGCCGTGAAGCTCGAGTCTCGGGCTGAAAAGCAGAATGTGGTCCACACTGCGATCTCGGGATTGGATGTTGCCGCATTTAGTACAGGTGTAGTCACAATTTACAACCAGGTGTTGTAACCTCCTTGAATTTGGTTTGTCATATCGGACTAAGGGATATCGAAATCCACGATCTCTATCGATAACGGTGGAGCTCCGTGATCTGATGATGGCACGCCTTGCGAGAGTCGCGAGCAATAATCAGGCAAATTCACTCGAGGAACCTGTATTTCTCACAGTTGCTTCGTGTGCGCCCCGGCTGATTTCATTTGGCGATGTTCTCTGACGAAGGGGGACGACGGAACGCTGGCTTCCCTACGGCGTCATTTCCTACCGACTCTGGGATCGGAGCAAACATGCAGGGAGCGAGCAAGGCCTTTGTTGGTGAGACAGCCGTCCCTCACACATGACCCTGAGACCTTACGAGGAGTATCAAATACGGCTGCCTCGTTGCATCGTTAAACCCGGGTCCCACAACGAGTATTCTGATTTCGGAACCCTAGATCCGAAAGAGTGAAACGAGCATGGAGAGGGAAGCCGGCGAAAATCCTGGACCTGACCATATGTGCGCCCTGATGGAAGCCAAAGTTCTTGAACGCCGTAAATCAACGTGGGGTGTCCAGTGAATACGACCAGCGGGTTCTGATTTGTTACCCTTGCCCTCGGACCTTTAGCTGGTGGCGAGATCGGTGGGCCGATCGGGGGAATTTAGTGTTGACCTATCGCCGATAGTTTGCGCAATAAACGTCTTACGGGGTCGAGATGTACGTTTAACGCGTAGTTCGCTGGCCCCAGACGACGATTATGCTTTAGACGATGCAGTACTCCATTCTTTGTTATCATTCTTCGTGCCTTCTAATTTGTCGGGGAGCGTGACGGCGGGGAGCGTGACGGGTGACAGCCGTCACAGACGGGACGGGAGGTGACGCGCGGAAGAGTTGCCTCGACGTGTCTCATCATGTCCAAGGCTCTCAGGTCGAAAGCGCAGGTGGTGGTACGTCGCTCCTTTTCATCTCCGGACGTTATTCGTCAACTAATGGTAATAGTAGCGTCTTCTGATTCCTGCTGCCAAAGCAGCACCAACTCCACCTGTTGGTCCGGCACTTGGTGCGCGTGGTGTCAAGTCTATGGACTTTTGCAAAGAATTCAACGCCCGGACCGCACATATCGAACCTGGCATTCCTACTCCCACCCTTATCACCATCCAACCGGACAGGACCTTCACCTTCATCACAAAGACGCCACCTACGTCCCACTTTCTCAAGAAGGCAGCCAACATCGAGAAGGGCACTGGCAAGCCCGGTCATGAGGTCGTTGGGACGATCAGTCTCAAACACATATTCGAGATTGCAAAGATCAAGGCCACGGATGATCACCTCAAACACCTCCGGTTGGAGGCCATTGCGAGTACCGTTGTCGGTTCGGCAAAAACTCTTGGTATCCGAGTGGTACCGTGACCGCGTGAGAAGCGTGAAAATATCTGCACACCTTTATCTGTTACTGAATCTGGTATTTGTTTCAAGCCATCAGGACGAAGGCCGCCGTGGTGCAGAAAGACCGAATGACTGCTGACCGGGGACAGGCGCCATTCGCCGGGTGGTTGAATGCGGGGACTTGGGTGGTTTGGGTGTGTGTTTGTTACCTGAATGGCAAGATTGGACATAGTTTGCGGGTTTGGGCGGAGAGATTGAGCGTTTCTGACCGGGGCGTTCGTATCGGAGAGTTGATAGGGAGGTACCGTACACTAGAGCCTTTTCTTCCCTTTTCGAGCGCGTTTGATGGCGATGGGATTTGTACTTTTGTAACGGCCATGCTGCATCCACACTCCCTTGCCCGCACCGGTGGGTGATCTTTTACGTCGGCTCCAGACTCTCAGCCGATTTCTACCTTTTCCAGAAAACGATTTGGCTCGCCTCGTGCTTGGTCCGATTTTCAAAACGTATCCCAGCTCCTCCCCCCATAGTTGGAGTTGACCGCAGGCAGTCACGGGAAATTGCTCTCCTCTACTCAGATTGAGAGAGAGAGAGAGAGTCCGCGCACACCGCTCGTGCCTGCTCACGCCCAGAGGTGAAATGAGGGAGGAATGAGGTCAGAGGTCAGTCTGGATGCCCGCGTACCCGTGGCCCAGGAAGAGATTTGTTTTTATTTTTTATTATTCGCCCCACCTCCTGTGCACACACCTTTGTTTGATTCCCATCTCGCCTCCAGATCTACACCAACAAAAGCGAAAAAGGTTCGAGTCTCAGAATCACTCGCCCCTCCTCCGCGCCTATGGTAGGGCACATCATGCGCATGTCTGCTTTTTCCGCCAAACCTGAAAACGAGACTGCACGTTGCCGATCGCTTCAAATTTTTTCATCAGCCAGGAGGTAACTACAGGCATTGTGGACTCCTCCTGTCCCTGCTATAAAAGCTGTCATGCGTCTACACGACTGTTCCCCATCCGTCTTCACGGTATCCAATCCTCCCTTCAGCTTACACAACGACAATGTCTTCTGCTGCCAACGAGATCCTTTCCTGGACGTCCAAGGACCCCCGTCAGAGCCAGCTGTTTAGCTCATGGGGCGTCGTTTATCGATTCCAGGCGAGTCTTCACCACGTTTCACGTCGTGATATCTTATCTTGTGACCGTTTTTGCTGACAACGCGCGCCCCTTATCTTTATCTCTCTGCTACGTCTTGTACAGACTGACACTGGTACCGGCGGTCAGAACGTGACATCTCTCTGGCGCGCCATCCGTCCCACCAAAGAGGAACGAGTCGCCAAACTCGAGTGGGCTGCCAACGGCGGCCTGGGACGCGCGACCATTGGAAAGGTATCGTGCCATTTTTGCAACCAGTTGCATCTGGAACCGTTTGTTCACACACGTCTCTATCGTGTGTAGACGGTAGTTCCGATGGCCGACCTTGTGCGACAAGACCCCCGAGCTTACGTACGCTCGAGTCCTTCTTTCGCTCGCTGTCTTTTCGTATTGACCGGAGACGGCAATATCTCGTAGGGATGGAGAATCTTCAACGGACCGGACGGTTATCAATACAGATGGGGCCCCAGCCCGTCCAACAGCGGAGATATCGTCGTACGTACACGTTTCCTGGTCCATTCTTCACAATCACAGCACCCCCCTCATGTTCTTCTCGCCCTTCTTCCCAAATAGCTCCAGGATCCAAACGGCCACATCATCGCTCGTCTGCAAACCATAACGCCGACCCAGTACACGATTGGGGACGTCTACCGCGAGCTCCACTACATTCGGTCTGCTGGTGCCGGTGTTGTGGTGAGTGACTTGGACCCTGTTGATCATTCCTTACCTGGACCTGCCTGCTGAGGCTACCCAATTCCTCGGGGCGTTCTTGCCCCGCGAGGGGTAGCTAAGCGGCGGTTGAACCAGCAGGTAAACACCGTTCAGTTTCGCTGATTACTTCCGGTTTTCCCATTCTCAATTCAGATGCACCCACCGCTGATGGACACCGTTACGGTGACGGCGATGCTCTATCAGTTCGTTACCGCTTTCGGCCTATGAGCCCAGAGCTACAAGATTCTGGCCCCTCATCCTTCTATCTCACTTGGTCGACTGTCACTCGATTTCCCTCCGTCTCCCTTTCACTAACGAACAATGGGATCAAGGGCACACGTCCATGTGAATGTATCCACCCTCCTCTGCATATCTGGATCCCCTTTGCCCTTGCAGTCCACCTTCCTCTTTCTTTTCCCTCGTTTTGTTTGATCAGCGTTGATAATCCCGCTGGTTGTGCCATCCCATCCACTCCCCCTTGTACATACGATAAAACCCATCGCTGATCTGTGAATATTGTCCAATTGTAGTATAGTTTGTGGTGTACGTCGAAACCGGTTGTTTGTTGTAAAAATCGAACACCGCTCCTTTTTCTCTCTCTTCCTTCAAGCCGTCCCTGGCGGCGTTCTGGACTGGGGGGATACCAGGAACGTCCTCATCCGCTCTGAAGTCTATTCAGGATGCTCGAACCGGGTATTTACAATTCCGTTCTGGCTTCCAGACCTGGCTGGCTTGGTGCCGATGCGACGACGTCAAGGATGGAATCCACGGTGTTGATAACCCACTCGGTCCCTTCATCAGTCGCCAACCACCTGTCCTCTTCATTCATCTCGTATCCCTCGCTTTCAGCCGCACGACCTTTCAATAGGCCGAAAACGTGGCTGGTCAGTTGAGGTCCAACTCCACCCTCCGCCCTCAAACAAGCGCTGCCGACGACGGAAGTCATGACGCGACTCAGATTTCCCCGCTCGTCTGTACTCGTGCCCGTCCCCACGAGAACTGGATGAGAGGATGATGGCAAAGGTGAGGTCAATGACGGCGTTGGTGAGGGCTGAACATGATTTGCAGATTCCGACCCTCGTCCGTTGCTCCCGCCTCCACCGCCGGACCCATTGCTCACGTCACTAATAACGGAGAATGGAGACAGCACGGAACCATAGGCTTGGATAATGAAGGCTAGAATCGAGATATCGAGATCGTTCCAGAAGTTCGCGGGTTCGCGAGCGCGTGTGGGTGTGGGTGTGAGCGTGTTGTTTTTAAAAGGCGATTACCGAAAACAAACAGAGCGCAGATCAGTAATGGAAAATAAACCCAAGCCAAAAATGTGATTTCTGATCGACAGATAACGGGATAATGGTATCTCGGTCCACACCGGGGGGATGGTGTAACGCAGAACGGCGTAACGGTAAATGGATGAATAGAGATCCAGGAGGACGCGCGTTTGGCGTGAAGAGGGGAGAGGGAATAGGAAACCGGAAAACGAGGAACGACGAGAGGTGCCGTGATTGGATCTCTGGGAACCAAACCACTTTGTAGCAACCCTCTTGTCGTCTCACCGTTCCACCTCGTAGCAACGTGGGACGGGAGCGGGGGCGGGAAAAGAGACCAAATCAGGAACGGCCCCAAAACGGCGAGTGCCTCAAAGGTACGGAGTCCAGCAAAAAAAGAAAAGATAAATCCTTTTTGGTCCCCCCCCCCCCCTCGGAGATCCGCTGTCGATCGTGGGCGGATCGCAGAAGAGAGTTTCAGGTTCGAGCGCAGAGTTTCTCCCGTTCCGTTGGTTCGGTTAGGAAAGCCCAACCGTCAACGTGAAACGGGGCGCTGGAGAATGGAGCGTTGCTGTTGGTCCAAGCGATCGCGAACAAGAGGGAGACAGAAAGGAGGGATGGAAAATGTGGTGACGTGGGCACGCATGCGCATGTACTCACCCATGAAGTCTGGATGATATGAACTCAATCTATCACGGAGCTTGACCGCGTGAGGCTCGTAAATTGAGTTCCACAGGATCCGACCGCGTGCGACAACCGCGTCCTTGTCTTCCGTCCTGGTGGTATCAGGAGGGTCATGATCTCACATCTCACGCAAGCTAACATGCAGCAAAACATACGATGAAACACGAACCTGTTGAGGGTTTTTGGGAGACGCTCCTTAACGTCATCCTCCAATGCGTTTGTGAACTCTGCCAAACTGAGGATAACCTGAGCAAGACCCGAAAAACAAGACGGACACGCGTGAGCCCCAAAAACTAACAATAAAATCGCACACGCCTGCTCTGCACCGATCGGGACTCACCCTAGGCACTCCAACAAAAACTGCGCTCTTGAACGCGCTCTCGCGCATCAACGCTGCGGTATTGACCGCCCGCTCGAAGCCATACCTCGTCGAGACATCGGCCGGATCTTTCCTTGTCGCAAAGGAGTAGAGATGTCCAACGGATGTCGGAAGGTTCGCAGTCAACAGGGTGCAAGTCTGTGCTCTTGGTGAGTGGCCATCCAAACGATGAAACCGGGGGTCTCCCTGATGACGAACCGTGAGCACCAACCAAGCGGTTTCCGCGTTCCTCTGTTTTGCACCGAAAAGCGTAGACTTGAGCATCGTGTTGAGCCTTGGAATCGGCGGTGGTGGGGGAGGGTTACCCCTGACCTTGAGTAGCTGCCTGATGGTGACTGGGAGTTTCATCGGTATCGCCGGAACTTGCATCAGTGAGTGTGGGGGGGACTCGTCAACGCTAAGCGCTGAACGTGAACGTCGGACTGGTATTCACCAAAACCCGGGCAGCTTGTACAACCTCAGAGTCGTGCTTGTTCGCTCTCTGGTTCCCCGGCGCCATCCTGTATCAATTCAACGCCACGTCTGAAAATAGTGGAATTTGTTTCCCGTGTGGGCGAGGATTCTCCAGCTTGGTTCTGTCCCGCCATGTCGTGTTGTGATTGCGCAAAGTCAAAACCCAGCAAGGTTTGAGTGTATGACATCGACCGGAAGCGCTCCTCTTTCGGGCAAGGTTCTCTGTGCGATTGCGTTTTGAGCTTGAGCACCCATTTCCGCCGCTCGCACCTCTTACAAAGTGCATTCCGAGAACTGAGCATGATGATGAAATAGAGATAAAGAGTGCAATGTGTGCAATGCAGCAGGCAGACAATGCAAAGCGCCGCTACAATTTGAATCGCTGGAGGACATCTCATTTGGTCGTACGGTGCCAGTTCAGAACAAACAACCGGTGATATAGATTTCGCCGCAACTGCTCCTTATGCATATCGGCGGCTAGAAGAAATAACTGAAGAGGATTCCAACGCTACTACCTCTCCTACTGCGGCCGATAGGAGGGACGATGACGGTAAAAAAAACAATGCTAACCGGCTCGCGGGAAACTTCGAATAATGACATGGGGTATACGAATTGGGGGTAAAGGCGGCTATGGCTCCCTTAGTAACCATTGATGTACTTCCAGCCAAGGCGGGTCGGACCATCCGGGGCGAGGAGCCGGTTGCTGTCAGGACAGCCGTTGGGCAACGCATCGAGGGCACCGAATGGAGCGTAAAAGCGGACTGAGGGATTATTCTCCAGGAAATTGATGGCCTTGTCAGCGAAGTCAAGGGTGTGGTTCTCGTCGGGTTGGTCAGGACCGTTGAAGTTCTATAAGTGCGTGCGGTCAACACACATGTCAACAACCCGAAAGAGGACATGCAGACCCAACAACCGAACTCGGTAATACTGAGGGGTTTCCCGAAACCGGCCCACTTGTTGACGTAGCTCTTGAAGTCTTCGAATTCGACGCCGTACCAGTGGATGGCCACCAAATCGAATTTGCAGTCAGGGCATTGGTCCTTGAATTTGCCCATCCAGACAATACCGTCGTCGCTACTGGTGGTGGATGGGCTTCCGAGGGTGTAGCCTTGGTCAGCGAGAGTATTGATGTGCAGTCTCCAAACATCGACAACCTCTTCAACACTGGCGTTGGCCTCACCCTGATGGTTGACCCTTGGAAAAACGGATCAATTCAGGCGGACGGATAGAACCGAACCAGATTTACGTACTCATTGGGGCCATAGGCGTAGGTGGCATAACCAGGCTTAGCTCTCTCGAGGAAATTGGCGATCGTTTCTGGTCTGAGATCATGGAGCATGATGCTGAAGGGAATGTTAATGCCATCGAGCGCAGGGAATTTCTGAGAGTCCCAAAAGTGGACAATCCTGGTGCGGGGACCTATGAAGAAACTGATCCTCTTGTCGTCCCACAAAGCCCACGCAAGAGCGAACTTTCCAGGACCTGTGGTGGTGTTGTTCGGAGCCGCGATTTCAGCATTCTTGGGAGGCTCGGCGGTCGACGGGGAAGGCTCGCTCTTGGGAGGGTCACCACTGTTGGGAGTGCTTGTTGGTTCGGGAGCGGAGCTGGAAGACCTGGGCTTGCAACGCGTCTTATCACGCTTCTTCTTGGTGATGCCGTGATGGTTAGGAAGCTGTCTAGCCAAGTGATTCGACTGTATGGAGACCGCAAGGGTCTGGGACGGAGCGAAAGAGAGGAGAAGGATAACGAGTGTGGATAGCGTGAAGACGTTGAGAAGTTTGACGGAAGACATCTCTTCAAAGTGTCGTCAAAGAGAGAGGGGAGGGTGAAGAGTGACTGTGGTCTGGGACGAGAGCGATGGCCTGGAAGAGAGAAGGAGCAAGTTAAGGAAGGAAGGGGGAGCACGAAGAAAAACTATTTAGGTCCTGAACGGGAATCACGCTTAGCTACCGCTTACCAGCCAAGCGTCCAGAACTTGGCGGGTAGGCGTAGTCGAAGTCGAGTTCCCGTTCAGGATCTAACGGTGAGAACGAAGGCGGGGTTCCCCGACCTCAACAGGAGAAAGGGTTGGTCCGTGGTGAAACGCATCAACCATCAGGAAAAACCCAAATACGGAATTGTTGGCGGTGGGCAACCCGCGCCAGCTCCCGCGGCATTGTTTACACGTTTTTAAAATAAATAAAAAATCGGTTTCTATCCCGGTGGACATACCAAGACCGGCAGCATACCTAGCACACAGCTAAACTATACGAGATCATCATGGCAGAGTTGGGGTTTGACTGAGGGAGAAAGAAAAACATCAGGAAAAGTTGTGCATCAGAAAACATGAAAAATACTTCTTTCTCGCTTATTTGACCCTTATGGCAACTTATTGACATTATATTTACATTATATAATCCATGTCCAAATTAGGCACTTTGGATGGGTCTAAATGGCAGGGAATAATGTCAAATAAGCGGGATAAGTAAATAAGACAATGACCACTTTCCTGATGTGATCACTTTTTACTTTATGGCACTTTTCTCAAACTTATCCAATTTTACAGTGGTACCTTATCCACTTTTTTGGGCACTTATTTTGTGGCAAAAGTACCCTGGCTTAATAAGTGGTCACTCTTTAGGAGATAAGTGAAGAAAAGTGAAGAAAAAGTGAAGAAAAAGTAAATATTGATGTTCACTGATGAGAAGAGGGGAAGGGAAGGGAAGGGAAGGGAAGGGAAGGGAAGGGAAGGGAAGGGAAGGGAAGGGAGTAAGATAGGCGTCACGAGGAACCAGCACCCCTTATGTAAGCAAATGATTGCAACATATGGGAGTGTTATTCAACAACATAGAATACTGTGTAGCACAATATAAGCTCTGGGAATTGTCAGGGCCACTCCACCCTAATGCTCTCAGAGTATTCCGTGCCTTCCCAAAGCCGGTCTAGTCCGACTAGAAACTCCCGGTAGGTTGTCCAAGGTCACAATAAGACAAGTTGAATGGGTGGAAAAGACTCCTGGGGGTGAAGTCGTCCGGAGACCAATGAGTGATTCAAACCAAATGAAACAATAAGTTTGTTTAGGGATTCAC
>Ga0307517_10000979_pt1 | contig 48385 bp, 50 predicted proteins | sample 23_EM_MG_FD_194515 | JGI IMG/M metagenome (GOLD analysis project Ga0307517, IMG submission 194515) | Populus trichocarpa ectomycorrhiza microbial communities from riparian zone in the Pacific Northwest, United States - 23_EM | ecosystem: Host-associated > Plants > Roots > Unclassified | place... | reverse complement strand
TTGTTTGGCAAACTATACCTTACAAACTACGGCTTGGCACACCTTACAAAACGCAGTTTGGGAAACCTTACAAACCGCAAGCTGCAAGGTGTTACCTTACAAAAGTTGGCCTGCCAAACAGGGCCTAGTCTTTACTGTAATTATTACCAAGCAAACCTTTCATTCCCCCGCCAGTTGCGGTTATTCATGCCGAGTTGTTTTTTGATTTTTTGACATTTTCAATCAACTTTTTGGGGGGGAGCACGACTAGTTGGCAACGCAAGAAAATACCTGCAGCGAAGGGTAGTTTTTGGGTTTATGGCAAATCGCCAGCCTCCCGTACCGGTTAAGTCGTTTTTATACCACAGAATCTATATAGCACCTATAATTTACACCTGCGTTTCTCCCAATAATAGGAGACGAAACATCTCGTTTCTTCCCCTTCAAAAAAAAACAACTTTGTATTCTTCGTCCACTGATCGCAGACCCCGCCCCCAGATGTGCAGCCCAGAGTCAGATTCTATGATGATAATATTATTATTATGATATATACCACCTCAGCAGAGTTGATCTTACCCTAGAGCCCTATTGAGGAAGGCTGAGGCACTCAGCCCCCCCGCAGGATTTGGATTGTTTTCCTGCTTTACAATGTCATGATGGATCGTCCAACAATAACTCCTTGTGGGGCTGGAATTGAATTCCTGAACACCTGTTAATTTCACGAGGGTTAATTAGTTCTTAACCACTGCGTCCACTTAGTATTTCACGTAATGCTACTATGAGAACAAACTCTTATCCTGTTAGTGGTAGATTTAGCGGCTTTTTCCGCCTGATGCTAGGCAGCATATATCGTATTATTAGGAACTTACTTCCCCGTGGGGGTAGATGCACCTCATGAGAAGAGAAACCATAAACCCTGATGCCTAATAACCGAGGAGAAGATCAAGATCCCTTCATGCGCAGGGGGATTGTCACAGCTGGAATATCAGCAATGAGAAAAGATGCAGGTTTGGCTGTGAGCAAGGGAAGGGGTTACGGAATACAGATACTCGGCCCAAGGCCATCTAGCACTTAAACATCAGTAAAGGTATAACAGCGGGTGCTACGTAATCATACGACTTACAAAATTTAGTTCGTGGCATTACGCCCAACCTTCGAGTTGGGTATCTTGAGTATGTGGGGTCCGGGGCGGGAGTGGATTTCGCACTTGAATTGTCGTCCCACAATCGGATTGTGACATTTCAAGAGGCTGAGAACACTGTACAAATACCCGCTATTTCCTTCTGGCCTCACTCGCCCGGCAGCCGGGGATAAAGAGCAAAGAGCATCCAGGCCCAGCTCCTATAAAAGCAAATATAGAACCATTGTCAATTAGTATTGTCCGCTGACAAAATTAACCGTACACAGAGGATCCATGGCAACGCGACACCCCGCACCACCCCCGCATTTTCTACACCACCTGAAGATATTCCTCCGGATCGAATATAAATTCCTACTATGTGTTCTACTATGTATCTACATCTTATGTCTCTTCTTTGATTTTAATGATGGTGGGGTTGGTGGGGGAGTGCTCTTGTCATGGCCGGAGCTTTTCCAATTCCTTGATGTACGGTTAATTTTGTTAAGGCACAATATGTTTACCTGATATCACTCGCTATCTTGACCCAGTGTAGGATGGTGCGAGCCCCCATTTTATTACAGTATTTTAAAACTAAAAAAGACTGCAATCTATAACTCGTTAACCAACCTCCTCTCATCCCTAAGCGCACAGAGCTTTTCAAGCGCCGCATCGATTGGCACTAATTCGCCCTTGTTCTGCGTTTCCTTGTTGTCTCTATTGCGGATGTTGACGGAGTGGGACTTTTCCTCTTCGGCTCCAACGACTACGGTCGTGTTAGCGTGTTATGTTTTAGAGATAGAGGGGGGCGAAATATACCAAAGATGAAGTTATACTGTTGTAGCTGTCCAGTCCTAATCTTTTTCGCCATAGTGTTCGGTCCGATATCAACATCAACGTGCATCACCTTCGCTCTAAACAGCTTCTGAATCTCAAGTACGTAGTCATTCGCAGCGGCCATTACCGGAACGACCAAGATCTGTCGAGGGCTAAGCCAGAACGGCCACTTCCCGCCAAAGTGCTCCGTAAGGATCGCGATAAAGCGCTCCACACTTCCGAGGATGGCTCGATGGATCATGACGGGGCGCTTGTAGTGTCCCATCTCGTCCTTTCCGTCTTGGCCTTTCGCCGAGGGCTCGCCGGTGTTATACTCTAGCTTGAAGCGCTGAGGGAGTTGGAAGTCTAGTTGAATGGTCGCACACTGGAATTCGCGGCGGAGGGCATCCGAGATTGTGATGTCGATTTTGGGACCGTAGAAGGCGCCGTCTCCTGGGTTCTCTTCCCACTTCCCGCCGCCACCGTCGGTGAATTCGTTGAGGGCTTTGGTCAATTGAGCCTCGGCGGAAGTCCAAGTTGCGGTGTCACCGACGAATTTCTCTGGGCGAGTGGAAAGCTTGAGTTTGAAGGTGAAGCCTAAAAGCCCATAGACGGTCTTAAGGAAATCAAAGAGTCCGTGGATTTCTGATCCGACCTTTACCCCTTTTGTGTTAATATTGAATATCAATAAATCGAGAAAGAGCAATTACTAACCTGCTCCTCAGTGCAGAAAACGTGAGTGTCATCTTGCTGGAACCTCCTAACTCTGGTCAATCCAGTAAGGGCACCAGAAAACTCATTCCGATGGATAACGCCAAAATCCGCAACCCGCCATGGAAGCTCTCTATAACTACGTTCGCGGTGCCCAAAGAGCAGACAATGGCCCGGGCAGTTCATAGGCTTAAGACCATACTTATCCTTCTCAACCTCAAAGGTAAACATGTTTTCCTGGTAGTTCTGCCAATGCCCACTGGTCTGCCAGAGTTTGGCATTATACATGTTGGGAGTGATAACCTCCTCGTATCCACGTTTCCAGTACTCCTGACGGAGGTAGTCAACTAGGGTATTGTAGATGCGGGTCCCGTGCGGGAGGAAGAAACATGAACCAGGGGAAAGCTCGTGGAAGAAGAACAACTCTTGCTCTTTACCGATTTTACGATGGTCACGTTTGGCAGCTTCTTCGAGGAGCCTTTTGTGCTCCTCAAGTTGTTTCTTGTCAGGAAAACTGACACCGTAAATACGCTGAAGTGAGTCATTGCTGGCATCACCGAGGAAATACGATGAGGAGTTCTGTACATAACCGTCAATATTATTATTATTATTATTATTATTTAAAAAAAACAGGCAATAGTCAGACGAAAGCACTGTACTGTACCTTCATGACCTGGAAAGCCTTTATTCTCCCAGTATTTGGAACATGAGGACCGACACACAAATCGATCAGTGACCCACACCTGTAAACAGTGGTGCTAGTTCCATCAGGAATCTTGGATCCAATCAAAGTTTGTTTATATTTGTTGTGTTTAAACATCTCGATGAGGTTTTCCTTCGATACAATCAATCTCTCGAAAGGCTGCCTCTCTTTGATCGCCTTCTGAGCAATGGTCTCCAACGGCTTGTAATCGGCAGCTGTAACAACCCCACCCTCACTAAGACCCATTTCGTAGAAGAATCCATCATCGGTCGGAGGCCCAAGGCAAAGATGACATCCAAATCGACGCTCAGCTGCTTCACCAAGAACGTGGGCCGAGGAATGCCAGAACACACGTCTGCCTTTAGAATAGGGTGTTAGCAAAGTGATTAGAGTAGAAGCACCTGAATCGGCTCACCTTCCGGATCCTCAAAATCCAAAAGCTCTAAGGTTCCAGATCTCTCAAACGGTCTTTCCAAATCCCACACGCTACCGTCGACCTTTGCAATAACGGTTTTCTCAAACAGGCTCTTGCTAATTCCGCGGGCAATTGAAGCTGGAGTGGTTTCCCAAGATTTCCCGGCAACAGTTTTTCTATCGGGGAGACTGATAAGAATATCCTCGCGAGGTTTTGCTATCAGAAGTTGTTTAGTTGTATGACTCAATGTTTAACTAGCAGTCTATCCGTACCAGCGACCTCTTGATCATATTCGGCCTTTAGCTTTTCAAACAGCCGAATCCTATGTGAAATAAACTCTGGAGGAGGTTCCAGCTAATGGGCAAAAATTAGGTCTATCAAAAAAATCCTATCAAGAGAGAGCATTTATGTACCTCCAAAGGGCCCGACGCTGTACTGACGGCAGCTTTCTTCGACTTTTTGTCAGCCTTAGGGTGCTTGAGAGCTTGAGAGGCTCCCACGGTAGGCTTTTCACTCCCCTCACCAAGTGCGACTTTCTTAACGCCTTCAGCTACTTGGCTAACCCTTTCCATTGTTGATTTTATGATGGTGGGAAGCGAGAAATGAGTGTAGAGGGGTGCAGGAAGAAATGGAAGAAAGGAAGGAGAAAACTTTCAAACTTGCGTGTCCCACAAGCGGGGTTACGTGTTACATTCAGGGACCATTGCTAGACTGACGGAACATTTTTAAATTACCCGGCCTGAGACCCCCCACCAGGTCATCAGCCCCACTAAGACCTGGACCTATGTGAGTACAGTGTAGTTATTTTTTACTAAGGTCTGGGGGATCCTACAGAGTGTCATTGAATCTCTCAAACATCAAACCGTTTGTAGAAACAACAAAGCCGCCACCACCCTAGCGACACTAGTATTTATTCCTCTGGCACAATTGCGTTACCGTTAAGCAAAATGCCAAAAGAAGTTGCACCTCGTCAGAGCCGACGCCATAACCCACTGCATGACGACCTAGTGGAAAACGACAGCGGAAATCCACGGAGAATTGCGCGATCAAAGCGGAAGGAAAAGCATGAGAAGTTTGAGAACTATGTTGACTCTGGTTTATCAAAGCGGATTTTAAAAATTGCCCGGGATCAACAAGATGAACTTCACGAGGAGGAGGCCGGAAAAACCGCTGCACGGGGTGAATTCTTTGGATCGGCTGGCCAAATACGATCTCAAGACGAGGAGGAAGAATCCGATGAGGAAGAGTATGAGGAAGCTGACTTTGGCGAAGATGATATCGTCGAGGAAGTGGTATGCGCACCGCATGTTCCTATTAGAGACACAGCACTAACTACAAACAGGAAGTTGATGAAGGAGATATAGAATTATTCAATCAATTTATGCCACCAGGCCAGGGGTCAGACCAGCGAATATCTCTTGCGGACAAGATCCTAGAGAAGATTGCAGAGCACGAGGCGAGGCTAGCAGGGCACCCAATAGACGACGAACAGACTTCTGCACTACCGCCGAAGATTATTGAAGTCTATACAAAGTCCGTAGTCTAGAATCCCTCGTCATATTTTCCGTGGCTGAATTTGTGCTTACTATGGCTTCGTACAGAGTTGGGCTTTTACTCTCACGCTACAAATCTGGGAAGCTTCCTAAAGCTTTCAAGATTATCCCATCACTTAATAATTGGGAGGAGATTCTCTTCATCACAAGGCCAGATCAGTGGTCACCCCATGCTTGCTACGAGGCAACTAGACTCTTTGCTAGTACCAAAGCGAATCAATGCCAAAAGTTAGACCTTGTTAGAGAGTTTTACTAGCTACCGGGATTCCTACTGACAACTTGAGCCCATAGATTCTTAAACGTTGTTCTCCTCGATCGAGTACGAGACGACATACAGGAGCACAAGAAACTCAATGTCCACCTTTATAATGCTATCAAGAAATCGCTATATAAGCCTGCGGCATTCTTCAAAGGCTTCCTATTCCCTCTTGCTCAGGTCCGTGCGATCCCCCCATGGCCTACTGATACAACCTGTCTAATCCACAATCCAGACTGGAACATGTACCTTAAAAGAGGCACAAATTGTCGGTTCAGTCTTAACACGCATCTCAGTCCCAGTTCTTCACTCCGCCGCAGCACTTCTCCGCCTATGCGAAATGGATTACACCGGCCCAACGTCCGTCTTCATTAAAGTTCTAATTGACAAGAAGTACGCGCTCCCGTACAAAGTTATCGACGCTCTTGTTTTTCACTTCATGAGGTTTAAGTCAGTAGCCGACGCGCTCCCGTTGCTGTGGCACCAGAGCTTTTTGGCTTTTGCCCAGAGATACAAAAACGATATTACTGAGGACCAGCGGGATGTGCTTTTGGATGTCTTGCTTGCCAAAGGTCATCCGCTTGCTGGAACGGAGATCAGGAGGGAGCTCCTGGAAGGAAGAGGCAGGGGGGTCGAAGTTGGGGAGGTTGATGATGATCTGATGCTAGATTGAATTATTGGTGTAAAATAGTCATAAACGGTAGTTCAGAGTCTTTTGTAGCTATTGCAGCAAATACAAATCTATAGCAGTAGCCAGCGAAGAACAGATTCTCCTATTCCCTAAACCTCGCTCGCTACACTAGTTTTAGTAGGATGCTTGTTTTAAAATTTGCCTCAGATTCCCAGCGCCCTTCAATTCTAATATACCGGTAAGCCGCATTCCCCAAAGCGCGTTATTCCACCAAAGAGTGTATAGTAGGTTGAGTTTCAATCTTTGATTTTTCGAGTGATGCACCATGGTTTAGCCCTCGCCAAGACACGTGAAAACCTCTTAGCCGACTTCGACAAACTTCCGCTAAAGCTTTCATTTTTTCTACAAACAACCACAATCGCAACCCTCCACTCACGCCATGCCTCAGAACGAGTACATTGAGCGCTGGACAAAGCAGCATGGCCGAAGGTTTGTCATAATGTCCACTCCTGCCAAAACCAGGACCATAATGCTAATCAAACCCTTCTAGACTCGATCATGAAGAGAGAAAGTAAGCCTCCTACCACCCATCGTCAGCACTTAACCCCGATTACGATACTAACAAATCTCTCCAGACGCAAGCGCATAGCCCGTGAGGGTCACAAGGCCTCCAAGAATGCCCAAAAGCTGCACGGCCTGCGCGCTAAACTCTACGCCAAAAAGCGCCACGCGGAGAAAATACAAATGAAGAAGACCATCCGGCAGCACGAGCAGCGGAACGTCAAAACCGACGGCCCATCCGAGCCTTCATCTAATCCACTACCGGCCTACCTCCTCGACCGCACGCAGCCCAACACTGCCAAAGCGCTCTCCTCGCAAATCAAGCAGAAGCGCGCGGAGAAGGCCGCGAAGTTCTCCGTGCCATTGCCGAAGGTCCGGGGTATCGCTGAGGAAGAGATGTTCAAGGTTGTCAAGACCGGAAAAAAGACGGCCAAGAAGGGGTGGAAGAGGGTTGTAACTAAACCAACTTTTGTCGGGGCGGATTTTACCAGAAGGCCCGTCAAGTACGAGAGGTTTATTAGGCCAATGGGGTTGAGGTATAAGAAGGCAAATGTTACGCATCCAGAGTTGGGAGTCACAGTTCAGTTGCCTATTCTTGCGGTCAAGAAGAATCCGCAGAGCCCGATGTACACACAACTTGGTGTGCTCACTAAGGGAACAATTATCGAGGTTAACGTCAGGTTTGTTCTTTTTGCCCCTCCTTCATCTTTAGCTTAATTGGATAATGGCAACTGATGGCTTAACAGTGAACTTGGTATGGTTACCGCCGGTGGAAAGGTCGTTTGGGGTAGATGGGCTCAGATCACTAATAACTGTGAGAACGATGGGTGTGTAAATGCGTAAGTTATCCTAACCCAACCTACTTCTCTCCTCACGGCCCCCCATTTGCTAACAACCCCCAGTGTCTTGCTTGTTTAATAGATGGGAATTTGGGCTGGTAATCTCGGATTCGTTTTCACCTAGCAGTTAAAGGTAAAAGTTAGGCTTTGTTTCTGTTTTTTTGTATGATATATATGCCTCTATCTGGCCGCCCCAAAAAGAAAAAAGAAAACAATGCGGGGTCCCATACTGGTACCTTGATACTTAACACAAGGTAGCAACTGGTGCCATCGGAATGTCCCAAGCACTCCCGCCTCCTGTGACCTACCTCATCGCCCTGTCCTGGAATGTTCCTGCTCTCCCGGCCAGGTTCGAGTGGCTCTCGGATTGTCTTTCGGGAGCCCGGACGCCCATTGCGGCGAACCCAGCGCGGTGTATGGCTATAACGTGTCAGTCACAACTATGTCACTCTAGTTAACAAACCCGCACCCAATCCCTAGTCCGTCCAAATTCGCACCATCGGCTTGGCTTTATTAGTTATTGCCCAGGTCACCACCATCCATCCCGGAATTGAGAGCCACTAGGAAAGCTTTATACTGTTCGTGAACGGGTACGAAGCGAAATGGGCTACACCAATCCACCTAGAGAGTGCGGGAGGGCCCAGAGGTGACCAGCAGACGACTGAGTCCGGCAGAGCTGCCAGAATTCCCGAGGAACCACGAATGTTCCCGCAACTTCCTTCTAGATCGACGCCGAATCTGGCGAGTGATACATTGTGAGTGCAGTTCTCGAAATCGGCGCACATCCGTTGTAGCCGATCTCCCCTTCCCAGCTCCCTAGGTATGAAACCGGAGTCTTCTGTGAGAGAGAACTCCGCTTATTTATTCCAAGTAACTTAGCACATAACTGCCAGAATTACATACAAATACCAGAGGTAAAGATACTACATAAAAATACAAGCAAAGTATTCAAACAGCTAATCCAGACGTGAGTATCCAGAGTATAATACTATAACCGTTTCCCAACCTTTCCACTACTGCCACCCCTCTCCACCACTACTCTCGCTCTCGCTATCCTCACTCCCATCGCTATCGCTATCAGGAAGTGTGTAATAAAGCTCAGCCTCCTTCTTCTCCTTCTCCTTCATCTTCCTGCGCTTCTCCCTCCTCTCCTGATCCCTCTCCCTCTTCTCCTTGACATTCAACATAGCCCTCTCAGTCATATGCTTGGCAATTGCCTTGACTCTCGCCCTCTCCTCTTCCTTGCTCAGCCCCTGCGCCTCCACCTCAACGTCCTCGTCCTCCTCATCCTCATACCCATCCAAAACAGTCCCCTCTTTAGGATCCCAAACCTCCCACCCCCTAACCCGGACCATATCCACATATGCCGTTGAAATCACAATCTCCTCGAGGGGCACAAGCGCATGTGAGGTCTGACAATTCACGTACACCCTCTCACCACGATAACACCCATCGAACCAATCGCCGATACGCAGCTCACCGACGAGCGTGGACATCTGGTTCTCCGCCTCCTCGTTCGCCTCGTCGCGGTACTTGTACACGCCAGAGATTCTGCGGCTGGTCTGTCCAGGACGGGCGGAACTGCTGATCTGCACGAAGACGACGAAGACGTGGCCTTCGTCGGAGAGGTACTCCGGGTCGCCCCAGGGGTCGTGCATTTCTGGCTGTATGAGGGGGAGGCGGGAGGCACTCGTTATCTCGATTTCCGGGAGGGGCTTTGGGGGGTCGTTGAAGCTGTCTTTGTCGCTATCGTTATCGCTCTCGCTGCTGTCACTGCTACCGTATTCTTCCAGGACGCACTGTCGTCCGATGAAGTGCCCGTTTGGCTGCAGGTATTCCAGAAGTGGGTCGTCGGAGGCGAAAACGCTCGGATAGAGAGACTTGAAGTGTCTCTTTGCTGCAGCGGTGGCGCGCGCGCCGCTGCTATGGATCGAGTGGAGCGTCATGCACGGTTCGTAGTTGGGGTAAGTGCGGATCACGGCTACTAGGAAGATGTATTCCTGATTGTCTCGCTCAATGGACGACATGGCGTTACTAGCCTCGGGGGTGATGATCAGTTCGCGAGAGCTGGTAGCCCCCAGTGTCAGTCTGTATCGCCCCCTCTAATGATAATATTCATCAAAGAACGAGAAACTTACCCATCACCAAAAAGTTCCATATCCAAATCGTCGTCTTGATCCTCCTCTTTGCCTTCATCAAGCATGGCAATATCACACTCTCCACTATCCTCATTATAATCGCTGTTACCATGTCCGTCGAACTCCTTCCTAGACCGATCCCCATTTAGCACCGCTCTGGCCATTGGGTCGCGGACTCTGTCATGTAGCTGTTAGTAAACTCTCTCCCCACAAAACTGATAGAACAAAAAAGGCCCAATACCCTTTATCTACATAATCTCTAGGCATCTTCCCTTTCGTCCCGGTGTTCAAAGGCTCTATTGTAGGTAGAGAAGGCATAATTATCTCCAGCCGTCCCTCTTAGGATACTCTTTTCTTTTTTCTTGGTTATGTGGATCGGCCGTTATGTGCTTTGTGTTGGTAATCGTGGTGGTTGGTGGCAGGGGTCGATATCAGAGCAAAGAGTCCTTGGTGTGCTGTGCCCCCAACAGGTGGTAAGGCATTATTCAATTACAATGGCGGCCCAGAGCTATTTACCCTTGCAGAGATTCCCCTCTTCCCTATTTTCTATTTTTTTAACCCTGCGGGACCTAGGTAGAAACCTAACCAAAGCTCTCAGCTCTTGTTCACATGATCTCACTCGCGGGCATTTTCTGCGACCGGGGTAAGAACAAGGAAGGCGTTCTTAGCATGATATGTTAGCAGAGTGGAGGGCGAGAGGGCGGTCCGGACTCAGACGGATTGTTCACAGGAGAGAACTGACTGGATGGGAGCTATCACGGGTCACGTATCTCATTAAAAAGGTGACCCTACCGCCGTGACCGTTGCGTTCCTGTTAACACGGGACCGCGAGAGGGAGTTATGGACTTCAAAGAAATACCCATATCAGGCACCCCATACGGGAAGCTAAATTCTGCCACGCTACCAAACAAAAAGGAATAGGGTGGAACAAGGGCTGACGAGTGATATTTCATCACGGCGGCCCAAAAGTGGTGCCTTAGGTGCCTCTTTCGGGCGTTTTGGGATCCATTTATTGATCCTCTTGAGCAAATGACCACCTCCCCCAGACCCTGCAGTCACATCATAGCGGGCGCTTCGCTGACGACCAAATGATCCATCCCTGGGCGCTAACTTGTAAATCTATTTTTTTGTCCCTCAGCGCTAAGGACTCATGGCATTAGGGTTAAGGACTGGTGTGTTCGGAGACTATATTTCGGGTACTGGTTGGGAGACTACTGTAAATGCCTGCCCCTTGTACCGTATTCGGGTAGGAATGAAAAAATCGGAAACTTATGGCGGCAAAACAGGGAATAGGAGGATGATCGATGTGGCGGCGGGTGAAAAGCGATCAGGTTGTAAGGCATCTTAAACCACCGCAGTTAGTAAGCACCAAAAAAGCAATTCTCAGTGAAAACACAGTAGAATGGGCCATCGGTAATGCATCAGAGGAGAAGCATTCCCTGCCCTCATCAATTCCAGTGATAGCAATACAAGAGCAATTACCACACCAAGTTCCAACAGTCACTCCTCGTAGACCCATGAGCCTTTCGTAAATACAAGTGGGTAAGGGAAAAGGTGTAAGAAACCATAGGAAGAAAGCCCTTGAAAGTGAAAAAAACCTGATGAAAAGAAAAATAAAGCACGCTACTTTGGCTGAACAAAAAAACGTACGAAAGCCCCTATTAACATCCAACCCCATAAGGAAACCGAAAAACCAAAGTAACCCCTTTATTCACCAACCGTAACCAAACGTCCAACCCCATAAGGAAACCGAAAAACAAAAGTAACCCCTTTATTCACCAACCGTAACCAAAAGCCCACAGGCCACCAGGATCAGAGCTTGTCCACCAAGTAAAGAAACTTGCGTCTGATTGCTGTCGTGCCAACTGGATCAGCAGCAAACGCTGCAATCTCATCGGGAGAAGCACTGTGGGTCCAAGCAATAACGGAATCAAACACGGATTGTTTGGTCCAATTAAGATTATCGTGGAGGAAACTTGCACGGCAATTCATCGCCTCAACAAGATGAGGATAATCTATTAGATACTGTTAGCAATTATCGCACAATAGAGCATTTAAAAACAATTTATCAGCTTACCAATCAAATTCATCGCCACCCTCCAGTCCATTCCGTATAGATACTTGAATGTTGTATGGCATTCGATCAGACCATGCCTCAGAAGGCAGATATCAGTGACTACGTCACCACGATGTGCGATTTCATTGCCATCATCAATGCACGTCTGGCGACCAATGCCTCCCATCCCGGGGTGGACTCGTGAGGTTGCAAAAAATCTTGCTCGAATTCCCACCGCACTCTTCCGGAGAGGACGAAGCATAATAACTTCTGCTTCAAGGGGCTTTAACCGGTTCACTTCTCCTTCAAGGGCCTTTAGACGGTTCACTTCTGCTTCAAGGGCCCCTAACCGGTTCATTTCTCCTTCCATCTTCCGAAATCGACTGAGGAGCCCGCCGCCGGCGTCGTTACAATAAGTTGTTTCAGGGTGACTATAGGTCCCTGTCTGCACCGGTGATATCGTTGGAATAACATCCTTCAATCCTTCGGCAACAACTTTACGGTCATTCTGACCCGCAGTCTTGGGATTATTTCTGTCCACCTGACAGTAGACCAAGCCCGCCAACATCTTGCGTTCAAGTGGTAGACGGAGTACGGAAGTAAAAATGTCTGGCACAGACGTGTTGAAGATTAAATTTTAATGAGAAGTTGTTAGGAGGATGAATGTGGAGATCGAGAAGGGGGGAGAGAAAATGGAGAGTGGGTGAGAGAGGGAAAAAGAGAAAGGAGTGGTGTTTTGATCTACCCGTAGAATCTGGCAAGATAGAGACCGTTGCCAAGGTGGTGGTTCGCTGGACTATACCACTTTCAGGGCGGAATCAGGTCACCTGGGCAGCACAACTCAGCTCACTAGCAAATTAGCAGGAGAAATCAGGTTAGATTGCCAGTTCGCTTTGATGTTTTTTCGCTTTTTCTTCCACATATAGTATAGCCCAACACCAATTTTAGCTTCCACCCACTTGGCAACGGTCTCTATCTCGCCAGATTCTACGGTATATACAAGTACCCACCGGAAAGTTAATGAAAAGTTAATTTAGGTTGACCCGCGAAATAATCCTTGTCCTGCCCGAAGGCATCCCCCCTGTGCCTTGTACATTCAGGGGTATCTAGCTTGGTGGGAAATTCATCCAAATTATGTCAGCTTTGTGTAAAAAGGCTGTCCCTTTGTGGGTTCTGTGGGGTCGGTGGAAAGTTATCTCTTATCAGCCTCATACAAGAAATTATCGTCTACTACTCCGGAGCGCATAGGGAGCGTCTGGTGGGGGGCTCAAAAACTGACTCCAGGAGTCTCTTTACGGCCTCAAACTACCACTTCGGGGATTGTACTGCTGTTGGTGCTCGTATGCCACGGAGTGGCGGTGACTCCATTATTTAGTTATAAGAATAAAATACTTGAAGAGGCACTTTGGAGCATCATCCTCATATCAGTCGAGTGATAGTTAATGATAGGAGCTAGGAACGGCAAACCAGGTTTCTCAGTCAAACTACCGTAAAAACTTGAATAATTGAACCGTGTGCTATGAAGTCCAGAATTTCCTTCTCTGGAACGGGGGGAAAAAACACAGCAAAAACACAGCAAAAACACAGCCCCTTTCCCCCTTCCGAGACAGAAAAAAAAACAAAAATTTCTTGACCTTACTGAGAGAGGAAAGTCCAACGACATAGCACACGGTTCAATTATTCAAGTTTCTACGGTAGCATATTCCACACCTACTGCAAACCAGATGCATATTAAAGCACGCCTGTTTTCCTCTCCGCCCCCAAAAAGAACACAGAGCAAAAAAGTGAACCATATGTTGGGAATCGAAAAAGAAAGAAATGAGTCCCAAGTGAAAAAAGCTACTCAGGAGCAAAGGAAAGTAATTAAACAAACAAGCTATAGTAATAATCATCATCTACTCCATCTCTTGATGGAAGATCCGGAGGGTTGGTGTGGAAATCGTCCGTATACCTCACGTTAAGAAGTCTGATCTTGAGTCCATAATTTGTCACCACATTGGTCAATTTTGACGTCTCGGAGGTGATGGGCTGTTGGTTTAGGAGCATCAGTAGCCCGTCTAGCCACTCTGATGCAACGCTATGGGTTTGGGGATGGAGAGCTAACAGCACGGACTCCTTTGCACGCTGTGGGTTGGAATCGGTGTATCCGTGAATCGTTATTTTGGTGCTAGCAAGCTTGGAGGCCCCCGGGGTCAAAGTGCCATGAGACGAGCCGGAATCAATACTCGCAGGTACTACGTTTGACACAACACTAGAGACAATTGAGAGGTCGACTGTTTAATTAAGTTAGATCAGGCTTCCCCACCCAATTACCGATGGTGTAATGGCTTACTCTTTTCAGGAAGCTCCTCTAGCTTGGGCTCATATACCGTTTCATTCTCATAGTCGCAGTAATGGAGATATCTCCTATTGTGGGAAAGTCGGACGTATCTCCATCCATCCGTAGACTTTTTATTATCCATTTGTATCTTCAACCCAGACGTCTCTGTTCTGGGAGCTGATACAGGAAACCACGCACCACGTAACAGGCACCGTATGCGTTGCTCCTTAACGAACTGCAGAGCTTCGGTTTTTAGCTCTCCCCTCACATGCCTATAAGTGGTAAATGAGTTAGACCAGTGCTTCAGCTACAATTCATACTGAAAAGGAAAACAGACTTCAGATGATTGCCCCATGCACTCTCATAGGTGTTCTCTAGGATCTCCATTTGGAGGTCTCGCAAACGCGGGTATTCAAAAAGCGCAAGCTCTTCTTCCACCTCTTGGACCTCTTTTGTTCGTGGGGCTTGACCAATAACATGGTAGATCAGAACCCTCAATAACTCTGTAACTTTTTCATAATCCTCCAGACTGGCTCCAGTCTCTCTCCAGAGACGTATAAATGCAAGTAAAGCTCCGGTATGGAGTCTAGACCACTGAAGCAATAACGGACGAAAGGCCCTTTCATAATTCGTTCGCGATTCGAGAACTTGATAAGTCTTGATATCATCGACCTCCGATTTGTCCACCCGGAATTGATGATAGAGGATCGAAGTGACAGTGATGCTTGCACGGGCAACGGGGCATCTATACTCCATTGCTTTCGCGTTTTGCTCCAGGAGAACCTTGCGGAATCCGTCCTCATCTTTCCTAACAAAGTCTGTCAAATCCATCATGCCTAGAAACCCAACCTCTCCAAATTCCCATGCCGGAGACTCGGTCTCAAATCCCAAGCGCCTCCATTTTTCTGGATTATGTTTTTTTTTCGCCGGCGAGTCTGCCTTCGGGTCCGCCCCGGGATCCGACCTCTCTGGTGCACTTGCTAGGTGTAGACCCTTCAACGCTATCCGATGTTCCTTGACCTCTAAGTCTACTTTGACGTCTCTCCACCTCCGCAGCAAAACCTTAGTCAATGCTTGGAATTCCAACAATGGGTGCGCAAGATCCTGCAATGCTGAACTTTGCATAAGAATCTGCAGTCCAGATTGTCAGCCAATTAATTTCACAAATAGAGCCTTCAGTCCATAACAAAGTGAATCGTACAAAGACAGCCTTGATAACACCTAAATCCTGCAATCTCTTGATAAACCTTGGCCACTCACCGTCCACATCATTGGTGATAGCATCCCTCATAAGAGAATTTATGAGCTGTAATGAATTCGCGCATAGAGCGTGGTCCGCAGACGACAACCTGCTAACCAACATCTCCAAAAACTGCGGGTGCATGGAAATAGCCGGCTTTAGTGCTCGAAACCCAAAAGGACCGCTATAGGAACCTCTAGTCGAGGAAGTATGTGGGTGAGAAACAATCGAAACGAGTATCGACATAGCGCCACGAAGAATATTAACAAGAGGATGCGTGACAATTAATTCCACAACCTAATTCACCAGCCACGCGGCATCAGCGTGAGCCCCCGTCGGTAGCAAAAACCAAGAGCACCGGAGGGAAGTAGGTACCCGTGAAATTAGTTCTGAATTGACAAAGTCCCACCCTTTGTCGAGTTCCAGAAGCCTCGAAAAAGATGTTAGAGAGTAGGCAAGTGTATTCCCGCTGGCCGTTAATGCTAGCTTCCGAAGCTTCGCGAGTCCTCCTTGAGCTATGAATATCTCAGCAAACGACGGATCCCCGATATTAGATTGGAGCTTGAAGACGGCCATTTTTTTAACGGCATCCTAATAAAGTGTCAGCCGGAGAGCTGGTGAGGGGGGGGCACAGCTAGGAAGGAGCTAGAATACTTCGTCGTTCGAGAGTCTCTCAATGAGTTCTGAGATGTTGTCCATTGAAGCGCGAGGGTGTTGCTGTATATCTCACAAAAAGGGGCACAATCCCAAACCGAGGCTTTCAGGTAAATATTATGGCAACGATGAGCGAAATAGGTATGTACAGAATAAATGAATATTAAAGCTATTAAACCAAGATGAAGATGAAATGTAGACAATAGCTGTTTTCCGAGCTGGGGCAGAGGTCCTGGGGGTGGAAGTTCATTGGGGGGCAACTACCGGTAAGTCACTCCAGTGCCAGCGGGAACCGCGGTCAGGGTTAGGTTTGATTTGAGGTGGCCTTAGGACGATTTGCAGAAAAGCCAACACCAACCCATTACCGTACCGGAGTTCCTTGATCTCTACCGGCGGTGCCTTGCATTTAAAACATGCACCACACCATGCAACATGTAACACGTAACACTCAACCCTGTAAGGAACCCGGGCTATATCCAGGAACAAAATACGGTATTCTGTAGATCTTATGTTCAACAACTTCACATTATTAATAATATTTTAATTTCCATAGCAACTAATTATAAAGCCACAATACAAATTTCCTATAATACCTCTAAAAGTCTCAATTTTAAGTTTGCTATCCTTACTTCCTCCCTTTAGATATCACCAAAAGTGTTCATAAATCAACCAGATAAATTAATGCCCAGGTGCTCATGCTGCATCATTTGATGTCTGAACAGAATCTGATATATTTCAACCAAATTTTCCTCTGTTGAATTATCTGGTATAAAAAAGAACATAAGAGTTTTAGAGGTAAGAAAGTTGGAATTATAAGCTTAGGATTGATGATTACCGGAATTCAGAAATCATTTATGTGAAATCGTCGTGAATTGAACTAAAGATCTTATGAAAGTTGTTTTCAAGAAATAGCCCCAGACCTTATAGAGTTGAGTGTTACATAGAGCACGGTGCATGTTGGGGAATTATATCCGTTATCCCACGACGAGGATGATAATATGGCTAGCAAATGCTGCATTATGGTCGTACGAGAGCCAAGCATTACCAATAACAATGGGTGAATTGAGATTCAGTACCGTATCATAGTTACAAGTACAACATCACAAGGAAACCTTAGGCTCTAGGTCTCCGACAGCGGCCCGGCACTAACATTTATACGGCGATGGGACTCTTTTGAAACTTTGTGGTCGAGGCCCACTAGCAACATCCTATAATCATACCAATTATTCTAACTACCGAACTATCGGCAAGCGCCAACTGCCAGAAGCATGCCATAACCATCGTCTATCTATAGTATTACAAAATTTCCCACGATAATCCATCCCAACTCCTGATGCGTTCGCCCACCAAGCCAGTAGGAAGAAGAACCCCATTGCCGACGTCCTCACGTGTAAGGATACACAGGTTGCAAGTAGATACTTGAAACAACTAGAGAGAAAACAGAACGCCGGAACCATCACCTCATACCAATTTGTTGAAGAGAGCCCCCTGTGCCGCTACTACTTCTTCAGCCGCGCCATCACTTTCCCAACAGCTTGCCTAACCACACTTCCGGCTTTCTCCACTTCCTTCTTAGTATGGCCAATGGTTATGCAAGCCTTGAAAGATGGCACACACTGCCAGCCGAAAGGCTTAGTACCTTGAGTTTCACGGACGTGCTTGACACGTGAGATCATGACGCCATTTGCGAGAGCCTATAGAACATCTTATCAGTTCAATAGGCCGGTGAAAGATCAAGGCCAACCAGGTCGGAAGAAAAACGAACCTCATCAACAATGTCCATCAAGATCTTTTCTTCATTATCAAATACCCTTCCCTCGAGACCATCACGCTTAAGGATGAATATACAGACTGGATTGTCCATAGCACTAGTGCACTCGACATATTCGCATCTATCCATCTGAGTTCTAAAGGCTCTAGTGTTCTCTCTCAACGCCGTTAAAACCTGAGGATTTCCCTCGAGCAACTTGAGAGTCTCCGATGTAGTAACAGCAAGCATAGCTGGAAGAGCGGCAGAAAATACGTAAGCAGAGCTGGAAATACGTTGGTGATCAACGACTGCTGGGCTTCCAGCACAAAACCCTCCACCAGAACAGATACCATGAGCGAGTGAGCCAACGAGCATCTCCACGGATTGAGGGTCAACGTTCTGATGTTCAGTGACACCACGACCAGTTCGGCCGAGAACGCCAAAGGAGTAAGATTCATCGAGGATTAGACGGTACTTGTAACGCTGCTTAAGTTCAATCTAGATTGCCACAATACAGCGGTCAACACTATCTCACCTTGTGAAACCGTAGTAGCACAAGTTAACTCACGATGGCCGGCAGATCAACGATATCACCGGTATTCTCAAAAAGCCCCTCTGTAACGATAAATCTTCTTGTCAAAGGTTTTCTAGCCATATCCTTCTTAACCTGTTCAAGCACCCTCTCCAAGTCCTCCATGTCGTTGTGCTCGTACCACCTAATGGTGCTTCGAGAGATCTGTAGTCCTTTCTGGATTGCAAAGTTGACTGCCTTGTCGGCAACAATAATATCGCCACGTTTGGAAAAAGCCGGAATGACAGAAGAGATTGTAGAGAATGCCTGTGCATAAATAATGCAAGCCGGCATACCGAGGAATTTAGCAATGTCTCGTTCCGTGTCCATGTGAACATCCTGGGTTCCATAAAAATTTGGGGGACCACAAGCGCCGACACCATAGTTGCGAAGAATCTGGACGGCACGGTCTTTCAAAAGCTCATTGGAAACAAAGTTAAAGAAATTGTAAGAGGCGAAATTATTGACGGTGCGGCCATTAGAAAGTTTAACTTTGGGACCTGTAGGTCTAGTAACCAGGCACTAGTTAGTATAGGAACCATTGGGACTATTTCGGAATATGAAAACAAACCCAACGATTACTGGACGCTTCTCATTCTCAGCTTGTTCGACCTCCGTAAGACCCGGTACAAGTGGCTCGGGAGTCCAATCCTCAACAAGTTCGTCAATCTCCTATTTGGGTTTAATCAGCTCCGGTGTAATGATATAGAATCTCCGTTTATTTTTAGGAAGAGAGGAGGAACTTTAGCTTACATCTTCAGTGAGCTCAATAGCCCCCTTCTGAGTAGTCGAATATCGGGGAGCTAGGAGGTACCTAATAGCAAAGAGAAATAAACACAGCTCAACAACACTACGAACAGGATCGTTTTGGTACGAGCTTTTGATGTAGCGTAAAAGAATTTGTGAGCCGGGAACACGTTGAAACCGAGTAGAAAGCTCCCCGGCTGACCGGTTGAGAAGAACGTATGCATCATGAAGATCCATTGTGCGCTCAAGGGTTGGTGTTGGGAGTTTAAATGCCCAGAAGAAAAGGAGACAAGACAAGACAATGCACGAGTACCGAGAGTACGTAAGCGGTCCAGAGGACTAGATTGCCGAAAACAACCACTCTCAAAAGTTCTATCAGTTACCCGGCTACAGGGCTTGGCACCAAACCCAAGATCTTCGGCAGCCACGCGACAGGATACTTGTAACTGTTTGCAAAAGGGGCACAGGGCAGGAACTATCGGTATTGACCAGAACAGACAGGGGTATATTTGGCCGGTTAACCTTAAATAACTGTTCCATAAATTATTGCCGGACCCTGTATCGTATTACAGTACATGTACGATCACCAGGGGACCACCAGTGCTATTCGCACTTCGGCATACCGCACCGGCCCGGGATGTGCATCCTTAAGGGCTATCAAAGCTCTGTTTAACCATAAATTCTAAAACACTCCTCACCCCCACTTATTAGGCTATCTCACTACGGAGGTACAGCGCCTAAGTATTGTATGTTCCACAAGCGAGGTTGGCTGCCCCTAACCGTGCCAAGGTTGTGGCTCCGCCACAACCCCTCGATTGCTCGCTTGCTCGCAACCAGGGGCACCTCTTCTAGGTGCCCGACAGCTCAACGGCAGATTCGACTCAACGACAGATTTTCCTCTTGTTTGATCACGATCTTCCTATCCCACCACCACAAAATCATGACATCGTTGAAGAGTTACTCAGAGGTTGAAGCCAGGATTCAGCTAGCATGCCGAAGTCTATCTGCAAGCAGTAGACCAAATATCGCCGCTGTCGCCAGAGAGTTTGATGTTCCCCAGGGGCGTCTTAGAAGGAGATTGAAAGGGTGTCAGAGTAGATCTGAGCGGAGTTCAGTAAACAGGAAGCTCAGTGAGGATGAAGAGCTTGGTGTTTATCTCTATCTAAAGCGCTTAGATGAGATTGGAGTTCCTGCGAGGCTGTCAATGGTTTCCGATTGCGCTAATAGCATTCTTCAAAAATGTCAGGCCAAAGATGACATAAATCCTGCGCCTACTGTCAGTCCTGCCTGGTCCAAGCGCTTTCTCTCGAGATATCCTGAATTTCATATCAGGAAGCAAAAGACGATTGACCATGATCGGAAAAATGCGCATGATCCTGATGTTATCAGTACATGGTTTGCCCGCTATAAGTCCCTGTGTGAGGAGAAGGGCATTCAGAAAGAAGACACCTATAACTTTGACGAAACAGGCTTTAGAGTCGGGGTTGGCAAAGATCAATGGATTGTCACACTAGATCCTCAGCGCCCCCACTATTTGGGCAGTTCAACGAGTCGAGAACTGGTTACCTGCTGTGAAGTTATTAGTGGGGATGGATACGTCTTGCCGCCGATGGTGATTCTGCCAGGTGTGCTTCACCAAGAGGATTGGGTGACAAAAACAAATCTAGATGATGATGTTTTGATAGCTGTTTCAGAAAAGGGCTATTCAAATGATGAACTAGCACTTGAGTGGCTCTCTCACTTCGAAAGATTCTCTGCTCGAAGGCAGGTTGGTGCTTGTCGGCTTCTCCTCCTCGACGGTCATGGATCCCACTGCACCAGAGAATTTATTACCTTCTGCGATGAGAAGCAAATCATCCCTTTCTGTCTCCCGCCTCATACCACGCATCTTCTCCAGCCTCTCGACGTTGTGGTTTTTCAACCACTAAAGCATTTTCATGCTGAAGCTGTCGATCGAGCAACTAGGACCGGGTGTTCAGATTTTAATAAAGTTGAATTTCTATCTGCCCTTACATCTATCCGCCTTCAAGCATTCAAACAAACTACGATCCTTTCAGCTTTCCGCAAAACGGGCCTCCTCCCCTATAACCCCGACCGTGTTCTATCCCTCTTACATGAGCACTCCTCACCACCACAACAGCAACAGCCTACCACCCCCCCTCCAGCCCCTCCTTTATGCCTTACAACACCGGTAACACTCAGATCTCTAAAAAGGCAAGCAGAATACTTGCAGAATACGGATCCTGTTTCACCCACATTCAAGGTGAATCTTGACCGATTTATTAAAGGGAGTCTGGCTCAGGCTCAAATGGGCGTACATGCCTTACAACAACTTGAGGACACTGAGGTTGCACAACAAGCGCGCGCAAATCGGCAAAGAGGTTCTCGAAGGCAAGTTCAGAAGGGAGGTGTAATATATGCACATGAGGCAAGAGCTGTTGTGCGTCAAAAGGAGGAAGATAGTGTGCAGCAGAAATTAGAGAAGGCAGGGAGGGAGCTTGAAAGGGCCAAAAAGGTGGCTATTCGGGAGCGGAAAAAAATATGGAAACCCATATTTCAGGAGCTTAAGCGCTCTCGCTTAAAGCTAAGAGATCGTTCTCCATCTATCAGACGGCGTGGTTGAGAAAATGTACTTTTAGTTGTCTACTTTTTTAAAATCTGTCGTTGAGCTGAATCTGCCGTTGAGCTGTCGGGCACCTAGAAGAGGTGCCCCTGGTTGCGAGCAAGCGAGCAATCGAGGGGTTGTGGCGGAGCCACAACCTTGGCACGGTTACCTCCTGTGGAACATACAATACTTAGGAGCTGTACCTCCGTAGGTCAGCTATCGAATGTTGCCTCGGCACCCTCCGCAGAGTTCCTTTAATCGGGTCACCAAGAATCACTCATGACCGATTTACTAGTAGACCGAAATGTTGTAAAATAGTTTGATTTAAGGAAAAGTATATCCACCGACCTCTCAACCCCCAGCCAGCTCCTGCAAGAAAGGAGCACTAATATACTACATGGACTTAGCAGTCACTCCGGACAGCCTGTCCTATACTCGAGTACCATACAGACTACATCTCTAACATGACGCACTAGCGACACCCGATCTCGGTATCCATACAAAAATAATCCAGTGTGATCACCCACTAGTGACCGGGTCCTGAGCAGCCAACACGAAAGCTGAGCACGAGTATTCTCTCGAACGGGAAGAAAGGCTCTATCGGGAGAACCTACAGCGGCGCGCAGTGTTAAAAAATACTGCCTATCTTTCCCCTTGTGAGGTTTGCTAGGTTCTATAGCTACAACAACCGATGGGTTGGGTTGTAGGTACAAACGCGGACGTAGATTTAGGGGTTCGCGTTCACAGGATTGCCATAATGTGGCGACCGTAAAGCTCTGGTGAGGGAGTTATAATAGGTCTAAATACTATTGATATTCTATTTCACAAATTGGACAAAGAGGTGAAATTTAGGGGAGGATAGAGAAGCGCCTACCAGTCAACCTCTGTATATGAATAGTGTTAATTTACTGAAGAACCTTATAGAGGGCAAAGGTGATACTGAGAGTAGAACGCGCCGTAGGTGAAGGTAGAAGCAGCCGTACCGTTGGCAAATAAATGGGGCGCTCTGTCTTCAGCGGGGAAGGAAATCTGTGAACTCTTGAAAATTTATGTGGGGTATGATAACTAGTATTAAAACTGGTGATCTTTCTCTTTTTCTCTTGGGACACCCATCTACCCAACGAGAAGCCGTCTATGGCCAGTGCGGTTGGTAGGAGCAAACGGGGAAAGCTCCATTTTCGCCTAATATACATCCTACTCTTCCACCCTTATTACTGCAACCCGTTCCATCCTTAACTTACGAGTAGGTAGCGTGAGGGGCTTGATAGAAGGCATTTAACAGGCGATGATCGTAACAATTGGTGTGCGAGAACGCGAGCAGGAATGGTGAGGCTATGGGGAGCTAATATAATTTAACCACGACCGATCCTGGTGCGCTCTTGCGGGTTGTATCTAAATAGTTACGGAATGTCAATAGGTGTCACCCCTTTGCAGAAAGATATAGAGCCTACCGCAAGAGCTTCTCAATGAGGTCCACATGAGTCATCAACATTCTCCGACAGCAGTAGCGCTTGCACCCAAGTTGGTCCATGGCATCACTGTAGAAACAAGTCAGGTTCGTTCGTGTAGATGAAAGGCGGGGCAAATACCCTTCCGCAACCCCATCTTCGAGAAGCTTGAGGTACCGCTCCCAGAGATCACCGACAACCTGGGCAGAGTCAGTCATTCAACTAGGCCTACAAATAGGAAGAGATTTAAGGGTATCCAAACCTTGCCACATGAGAAACAGCGAATTGGAATGATCATCTTGCGGATGTAGTGAAAGGTGTTGTTAAGAAGTATCGGGAAAGGAGGGGGCGTAGAAGTAGGAGTGGGAACAGGTGTTGGGAGTGCACGGTAATATGGAGAAGGGCTGCGTTGCGATCGATGTACCAGACTACCGTAGCTCTGCAGATGATGCCCGCCAAGATCTCGCTGCAGCCGCAACCCCAGGAAAAATGAGAAACCTCGACAGAGCTTTGAGATCTTTTTCAACCCACCACTATTTCCCCGAGCCGTTTTAGCACCACCACTATGTCTTCTACGAAGACCCCTGGGGGAAGGAATTCCGAGATTTCTACGAAAGAACTGGGTGCGAACCCTGATACTCCTGCAACCCTGACCAGGCAGGAAGCCAAGCGCAAGAGGAGGAATAGGGATAGGCAAAGGCGTAGAAGGGAGAAGGAACAAAATTCCGAGGAATCAAAAGCCGCCACCCATAATGCTGTAGTTTCGGCTGAAGACAATGGAGGTTCTGGTGTTTCTGGTTGGAGGATGTCATCTGCTTTGGGAGGAAGATTCCTTCCTTTGGACATGGTGTTTTCGGAAGATGAGCAGTAAAGTGTTCTCAATGTCACTATTAGGGGATAAATGCTAATTGATTTATCACAGGTTCTTTCTACTGGCGCACAGCTGCTCTCTCAAAATCTATTCTGCAAAGACCTCACTGCAAGTTCGCGAGTTCAGCTTGGACAGCAAACCCTCCGAAGTAATCGTGTGCTTCAAGTTGGACCCACTAGATTCAAGCAAAGTATATATAGGTACTTCTGCTTCTACAATTTACTTTGTGGATTGGACAACCGGAAAGCTCGTTAAATCGTGGCAATTGGGCAACATCCGTACCATTCAGCGCCTCGCCATTTGTGTGGGTGAAATGACTCGGAGGGAAGATGATGAGACGCATGGAATTCTTTATGTTGGTGGCTCTGGGTCTAATAGTCCGTCTACTATAATCCAGCGGGTTAAGTTGTCGCTGTCGGTAACGCCAATCGAGGATGGGGTCTATGTAGTCCCAAAACCTTCCCCGATAGAATGTATGCAAGTTCTTGATCAGGGAAATATTGTTACTGCGATAGCGGGTAACACCTTGATAATAGGAAATAAGAGCACTGAGGAGGATTCATCCGATAAGAAACCTTGGGGAGTTTTTCGCCATTATCCGATGTCATTCCACCTGGCCTGTATGGATGCCTACCTCCCCGGTGAGCCTGATATCATAAACCATAAGGGAGGGGGGTCCAACCGGGGGAGCGGGCGTGGGAAAAATCAATTGGGGGATGTCGTAGTTGGCGATAATCACGGCGCCTTGCATTTGTTTCACAATGTACTGAGGATGGAAGGGATATCAAAGGGATCACCAGTAATCAGTAAAATGCACTGGCATAGGTCTCGAGTTCAGGCCGTCAAATGGGCCCTAGATGGTAACGTCTTGCTATTCATTTAACATTGATTCAACCTACTGACTTATTGGTAGGAAAATATGTAATCTCTGGTGGTTCGGAAACTGTCTTGGTCATCTGGCAGCTGGAAACAGGCTTCAAGCAATTCCTGCCGCATTTGGGAGCAACAATCCAAAACATTGCAATTTCTCCCAGAGGTTCCTCTTACGGCGTCGGCTTCACCAACAATTCCGTCATGGTGCTCTCAACAACAGAGTTCAAGCCTACATCAAGTGTCACCGGTATTCAGTCTCGAGTATTCCATCTTGAGAAAGGCATCGAATACCCGAGGTTCACCTGTGTTATGCATCCAACATTGCCGAATCGTCTACTGCTGGCATCCCCCTCTTCACAGACCGATCTCTATTCTTCCGCATCCTCTCTTCAAACATTCGATATCTCCTCCACTAGGCAAATATATAGACAGACTTTGACTAGGAGCAATATCACAAGTGTCAACCAGGGCCCTGATGAGTATAAAATTAAGGAGCCAAATCTACCGCACCTGGCTATCACCAAGGATGGCATATGGCTGGCTTCGATCGACGAATGGAAGCCTCCAAAGAAAAAGGCATTCTATTCTAATGAGGATGGTCGTTCCTCGCAGGAGGATGACAGTGATCAGAGTGAAGTGTCTCTGAAGTTTTGGAAATGGGGCGAGAAATCTCTATCATGGGAATTGGCCACTATCGTCAAGTCTCCTCATCCTTCATCCGGTAGCCCAGGGCCTGAGGAAGTCCTAGATCTAGTTGCTGCGCCGAAAGGCCACCTGTTCGCAACACTAGCTAGCGACGGAAGTATCCGCCTCTGGAAGCCAAAAGTGCGGGCAAGGGACGGCTCCAGACTGCGAAGGGAGGATAGCGAAATAACTGTCTGGTCCTGCCGAAAGGTCATTAAATTCTCCAAAGGCAAAAGAGGGCAACAAATCCTGGCACAAAACCTCCTCAGCGGTATGAGCCCACAGAAGGCCTGGTGGGGGAGCGCCGCCTTCTCAGAAGACAGCTCAGTAATTGCCGCGGCAGTCCCCAATTCCCTCGGCGGCGACTCAGCAATCTACCTTGCGGACTCGTCGTCGGGTACGATAGCGCACTTCCTTATCGGCCTGCAGGTGGGTGAAACCGCAGATATCGCGATCTTGGAGCGCTACCTCGTCATACTCGGAACATCGAAGCTGCTCGTGTGGAACATGGTCAATGGGGCCGTGCAATGGGAATTCAATCTCAGGACCTTATTACCCGTCGACAACCCGGTCACCCATCTCGCGGTGGACTACGTCAGTCAAACCTTCGCCATCACAATCTCTCAGCGCAACGCCCCATGCCCCAAAATATTCGTCTTTGAAGCGCCCCATCCGACGCCAGTTCACGTCCAGCGCTTCGAATGCGGGTACCAGATCATGGCGCTCATAGGAACAGATACGGGGAAGGGCTATGTTGCGCTGGATAACCAAGCCAGGGTCCGTTGCCTATCCCCCATCCTCGCCGGACCGGTGCAGCGCATCCCAGCCGAGGGCAGAGAGGAGGAACAAGGAGCACTAGCGGCCGCAGGAGAAGATGAGCCCACAATCGGTACCCTTTCAGGCGCATACTTATCCACCACCACCCCTGCCATGAGCGTGGAAGACCGCATGGACTCAGACTACTCCAAAGATGACGGCGTCGTCGATCGCGTTGTTTCTCGCGAAGCTCTAGAGAATATTCTAGACTCTACCCCTTCGTACGCCATCGGTTCGCTAGAGCATAAATTTGACCAGGTCCTTCAGCTCTTTGCGAAGGCGCCGCTGCTGAATGATGATGGTGATGACGATGCTGATTGTGAGGGGATGGAGGAGGAGGGTGGGCCCCAGAACGGGAGTGGGGATGAAGAGGATGATAATGGGGAGGATGCGATGGATGTATAGTATTAGTGATTCGGTATTTTTTCCGCTCGGTTTCGCTGTAAGATACTTAGGCCCGGTATCTCGTTTGTATTTGCTAGTTGAGAGTATAAACGATAATGCAGTCCAAAAGTTTCCCTCTCTGGGGGAGGAAGAGATTTTTCACACGGTTTTATTTTGAGGGAAGTTTAAGCTAGACTAGAATGGATGTTGGTACATTGGGTTACCTGTATCGTTATTGGTGAATTCTCCACAAGTCAAATCTTGCCTATCATTGATTCGGCCTGAGTCACTTGGCACTTGACGAGTGAGAAATTGTGATGTCACTAGCGACTCGATACTCGTGTCTCCGCGCCAAGGATAGGCACCTCTTTTGGAATAGCGACCACCAGCCCATAAAAAGTATAGTTTTCGACCTGTCTGAAAAAGCGAGGAAAGTGCTAGTAGCCGGTAAGGTCATATATCAAAATGACCTCACGATTGACTACAGGATTGGGTATTTTGTGAACTCCGGTGGGTCAGTATTGATTTTTCTTAGGAAGTGGGAGCGTATGCCCCAAGAACTTATTGATCGTTTCTGTATGAACTTTCATGTAAATTTATTACAAGTACGAGCATGTGGAGGAGATAATAGGTTTAATGGTTAACGGTAAGCTCTGGGATCAGAAGATATTGAGCTCACTCATTCGCTCTTGTAATAGGTTCGGGGTTTAGCCGTCATCATGCTCATCGAGAAAAGCGGCCTCAACGCTCTCCTCCATATGGGTCCGGAGTGGCTATTCTAAAGGGGTGCCCATTCTTGGCGTGGAGACACGAGTACTGGAATAGCCACTCGGGGCCCATATGGAGGATAGTGTAGAGGCTGCTTTTCTCAAGAAGTATGATGGCGGGTAACCTGCAGGTTGAACTTGTTGCAAGAGTCGATGAGGGAGCTTAATATCTTCTGATCCCAGCCCTTGACTGTTAACCATTAAACCTATTATCTCCTCCACATTTCATATCCTCTTTTTTAATTAAATAATAATATTATGGTTGTCCTTACAGGAATCCGCGTGTAGGTCATGCATATGGTTTCTGGTAGAATATTCACTACTGCTCCAATTGCTAAAAACGACATCTGATTGTACTTATACAGAGCGATAATGGCTCTCCTTGTAGCATAGGAAAGGCTTCTCCCTTTTGTCATTCTGGGTTTTAAATTAATTTAACTTATTAGGTTCCAGTATTCTCACAATGCTGAAGACTTACTTGCTAGGAAAAAGTGATAACCGGCTGGTAAGAGTTCACAAATCGCCAATCCTGTGGTCAATCCCCAGGTCACCAGCTAGTGGAACCTTTCCGCCCAATCATTCAAACAGCTCGACCACTATACCTTTTATGGGCTGGTGGTCACTATTCCAAAAGAGGTGCCCATTCTTGGCGCGGAGACACGAGTACATCAGCTCGGACGCGCTTCAGTTGCTCACCGGAAGAAATTTAATTAACGGCGGATAGTTTTATCCCAACCTATCTCACAAAGATCTGATATAATACAAGCGCTCCCTACTGCTACCACTACCCCCCTCGCCTCATAAGATTAACCTCAATCTTCGAGCATATGGGCGTAGTCCTCAGCGCTTGCGAACGTCGGCAAGTGCTTCAACTTGCGTTTCTTCTTCTTACTTTCCCCTTCCACCGCAGAATCCTCCCCTTCGTCCTTCCCCATCGCAGTTTCCAACTCTGCTTCAAACGCCTTTTGGAGGTTCTTCGGTGCTTCCCTCTCGTCGTCTTCGTCGTCTTCACTCTCCCAGACATCATCCTCTTCTGCGATATCTTGCATCTCCTCATCGCTATCATCTGAGATATCAGACAACCCCGCAATGTCGTCCTCGTCGTCAAAGCTCACATCCCCCTCTTCGATATCCGGCCGACTATGAACCATGGCCTTCCAAATTTCACTCTCGGCTTCGGAAGCCTCCTCGTTGTCTTCATCCTCTTCACCCTTCCTAGCCTTCTTCGCTTTCTTCTTCTCGCCAGCAGTCTTTTTCGGCGCAATCTGGTTGAAGTATTTGTGGAAAAATACCTCGTCGACATCCACGTCCTCGATTTTGCGCTTCCAAAAGGCTTCCGAGTTGACCGGGGTTTGGGCTTTGCTGACGCCCCGGGTGGAGAGGATTACACCTCTTGTGTCGCTGCCGCCAAGAGGTTGCATGATTGAGGAGCCGCGGCTCTGGACGGGGGCTGCTTTTGCGTTCCTGTAGATGAAGCGGTCGAGGAAGTGTGTTAGGGTGTGCATTCCTAAGTCGGGTTTGCTAGGCATGGGTTTGTGCTCTAGGAAGCTGGTGGCGAAGAGGGCTGCTGAGGGATGGTAGCAGCGGAGGAGAGGTATCTGCGGCTTCAGTTAGTAATGACCTATGGTTTTGATGCACGGAAGGATAGTCTTGCCAGTTCCCAGAGACAAGTCCTGTCAGCATTTGTAAACAATGGGTCTCTTCTCCTTCCATCGTATTCCACTCGTTTTGCGGAAGATTCTTTTGTGGTGCCTTCTGCTCGCTCCTCTCCTTCCTCAGGAACATCCTTGAAAACCTCTTCTTCATCATCCTCTAGCTGCTCGGGCTCTTCCAGCAGAGAGCGGCCGGAAGGTACACTATCGCATAGCTCGTTAAGTAGATACAGAACGCCACAGATGAAAGGAGGTTGGTGGAATGTTGCAGCAATCTGAACTAATCGCTTCACGAACGCCTTAGTACGCTTTGCCTGGGTATCCGCTTTGAGTGCTCTGAATAGTAGATTCAAATACATGGCTTGTTTTGAAGAATTCACAAGCCGCTGATCCAAAAGCGATTCATATAGTGTTCTATAGAACCTATCCGAAACAGCCTTGATAGTGTTAGCGTAAGATAACCTTAGGGAGTCGGAGGGTTCTACCTGTTTGCTATTTGAAACCTGGAAAATCAGCATCATAGCCTGAATGCTAGTATTGAAGTTGCCGGAATGCGTGATCTTGAACAGCGTATCTATGTGTTTCTCGAGCACATCGTCGTCCACTTGTGAAAATGGGAACGCACGGTTTACACCAGTCAGGACTGCCGACAGCAGTTTTGCGATCAGATCGGATTGGGATTGCTTGTTCTTCTCCTCTGCCTCCGCGCGTGCCTTGGCTTTGCGGTTCATCTTGTCACCCTTTCGGGGTGGCTTGAGAGCGCTGTTGAACTTTATGTGCTTTGCGCCCCCTAGAGAAGCGGTTGTAGATTCGCCTTGGAGGAGAGATGTGAATGTAGCAAAGTATACTCCAAGAAGCTTGTTCGCAGCTTCGTGCTTGTCTCTGGTCGACAAAATTGTTTGATTAAGGGTGATTATGGCGTAATATTTGGCATTAAGCCCATTTCCGGGACGGAATAGAACCTCCGATTCAATAGCGCTAATAATAATGGTTTTCATAGCAGGGTGGGTCGTCTGTAATTGGAGCAACAAATAAGAGACTTTGGAGGCGACTTTTTTGTCGGTATCACCCTATTCCGCGAGATTAGCCAATGGATTTCCGGTGTGAGGTTTGGGTTAACTTACCAATTTATTAACCAACAGTCTAAGTAGATTGGCTTCTTGCTCAGGCTTGGAACTCAAAAGTGAGTAAATGAATCCGGTCGCATTTATCCTCGGGAACACCAATGGATCCGTGCAAAGTCCCTCGAGGGTTGTCAAAACTTCGAAGTAAAAGTTCTTGAGCCAATCCTCGTAAGCCCAGATGATCAGATGCTCTGCAGCTGTCTCCATAGCCCCTATCTCGGGCTGCTTTGAAAAGAATCTTAATTTCCTATCCTCGGGCAAAACCGACCCAAGACCAAATAAATCCTTAATCGCTGCCATTGAAGATACTGCCTGACTACGAGACTTTTTGCGTGCTAAACCCAGAAGAGTCTCGAGCGACTTCATGGTGTGAAGAGGGGATTCTTGACATATCAAAGTTAGTGCAGATATCTTATCTGAGAGTGTCCCGGATGCCATAATTGTACTCAAGAACTGGCGGTCGGAGGATTTGGTGAGATGAGTCGCTGAGTAAACGGCATTCTCGGTCTGGAGAAGTGACTTCGCGTGATCATGAAGGGATTTAATAGTCGCCGCTGATGGTGTCACCTCTGGGGAAGCTAGAGGGGGCAGTTTGCAGGCATGCCAGTCAGGGCGAGGCGCCACTTTCTAGAGGCGAAAAATTAGCACAAGGGACTAGAAAATATGAGTTCTGTAATTCGGGGAAATATCAACTTGCCAATTTACTACCCTTTAACTTTGGATCCAGGTTAGCCTGTAAGGGTTTAATAGTAGGAGCAAGTGAGTTTAGTTCCTCTTCTGCGTCATCCATGCCTCCGGCTTCATTCTCGTCCTCAGTTTCTGCATCTTCATCCCCTTCGCCACTATCTTCGTCTACCCATTCCTCATCTTCGTTCTCGCACCCATCTTCCACAGTTGAAAACTTCCCAGCTTCTAACCCAATTTCTTTAAGAAAGCCCCGTAGCTCCTTTTGCAGCCCCTTACCAGTTTTGCCGGACTCCGCAAAGATAATTTCATCCTCATCCTCATCCTCATCAGAGTCTATCCCCTCAACGAGATCAAGGTCTTCCTGAGTACCGCCGAGCTCAACTATTTCTTTTAACAAGCGCTCTTTGTCAATTCCTCCCTCCCCCCCCGGTTTCCTAGGAAGGCCATCCTTGTTTTTATTTGCCGGCTGAGGAGGCTTTGGATTGGGTTCTCCGGTGTACGCTGGTTTAGGGACGTCTGCGCCACGAGCTCGCTTCTTTCCTCTAGGGACATCAGGAATCTCCGCCGGCTTCGCTTTCGGTTGTTTGGTCTTTTTAGATTGTTTATGCGGCTTCTTTTCGTACACCTTTGGGTTCCCATTTGTAGGCTCGTTGGCGCCCTCTTCTTTCTGATTCTTCTTTCCTCCATTCGTAGCCCCCCGCTGTTTCCCGGAATTCTTATTGTCTTCCTTCTTGGACCTTTTTGCATCATCGAATCCTGATTGTATGCGTTCCGCGAGTTTGCTCAATGCATCCGCTGAAAACGTAGGTATCTCTGATGTTGCTGGAGGTGCGGCCAGCCCTCCCGCTTTTGATTTCGATGAGTGTTTCTTAGCCATCGTTACCATATAATCTAGCAAAAGTCAGATTGACGCTACTGAGGATTTTCTTGAACCTGTCCAACCACCGTGGTCTATATCGAATTCGCCTTCTTCGCGCCCTCCTGCTGGCTGGGTTGCCTTGTTTCGCTTTAGCTCCAGTCCGACTTTTGCCAGATTATACGGTATTTGAGGGAAGAATGGCGGGGAAATAAAGTTTTTGCCTCTCTCTGGGCAGGTTGGGGCGCGTATGCGATAGGATCCGCAATTGTTGTCTTAGTATTCCGGAGCATTTCCGTGACTTCATTTTTTTCTATCAAGTGAGGTGCGTGTGGGTTAGGGTTTCTTTATTTCGAACTTGCGCTTGTCGTGTCTGTGGCGTCTGTTGCATCCCCCGCAGCGGACCACCGGGGTGGGCCACAGTCAAAACACAGGACGACCAGACGCGGTCTTTTTCACCCACTAAAAAAATCGCACACTCGTAGATATAATAGCTTGGCGTGCAGAATGTTCTGCAAAAAGCATCCTCCCATGTTTCTTTAGTTAGACAAGCTCAACTACACCTCTTCAGCATCATCTTCTATCTAAATTGGGTTTAGCTTCACCCCCTTTCGTTCTTTTCTTGTCTGCTACGTTACACCGCATTGAATCAAAATACCTTCTTTCTTTCAGTTTATCAAGCCAGTCACAGAGCTATCTTTCTGACCCAAAGCACCGCTCAGTCGACACGCCATCCACGGTGGGGAGGAAGCGAACCCCTCCCACACTGGTCTGGGCTCGGGCATAGTTGGTAGGGTGTTTTCCGGTGTTGCGCGAGTCTTGTACCCCCAGAATTTCCTATTTGGAAGATACCTTGGCGTGCAGGAATTCTGCATATCTACTCGAGTATATCTGCATAGCAGTCTTTTCCATTGGGTTTGGCCTGGCCGCCGGGTAAGGCAGAAAAGAAACACTTCGGCACCGGTAGCGAGTTGCCGCATGATGCCCCTTTGGATCTGAATGGTCTAATGTTATTGGTATCAACATTATTGTCGAAGCAATGCCTCCAAGGTCTATCCAAACTAGCTTATCCCGGATTTGCCGGCCATGTCCTTACAGAATCGTAACCAATCCCTCCTCATTAACCCGATCTCTGGTGGTGAGTTGCAAAATCGTCCTCCGGAAAAAAAAGTATGTTGACATTCAATCAAAGATTGACCATAGGAACCGGATATCAAACTTCTTCGTTCCCACGGGAGGAATTACCTATAAAAAAGACAGCCAAAGTATTAACCATTCATTGCGACTGCGTTTCTAACAAACAATTTTTGTCTGACAGTAATTAGTGGACGTTCATTCTACCTTAATTCGGGCAGGATATATCCGCCAGGTTAGTTCTGAACCTAGGGCCTACATCTTGTTCCTCTAATCGCGGATCAACTGTGCTAATACGTATTCACATAGCCTTATTCTGGGCTTTTTCATTATCTACCTCTCGGCCAGAAAGTTCACGAAAAGGTGGAGCGACTGATCGATAAGCACATGCGGACCATTGGTTAGCTTAACAAGATGTTAAAATCGTCTAGCATATAGCTGCCCGCTAATATCTAAATAGGTGCCTCAAAACTTGCCCTTTCTACCATCTCTTCCGAGGAGTTATGGCAAAGTTCTGGCAGATTGGAGAATAGCCTCAGTGAGGTACGAATGTCGAAAGGCGAGAGAGACTGGATTATATTGTCCCTAACACATTTTAGTTATTTAGATTCGAAGATCGTAAAGAGTCTAAATACTTGCTTTCTCCTACTCATGAGGAAGAAATTACCACTTTGGTTTCGTCCCTAGTGAAATCGCACAAGCAACTGCCACTGAGGCTTTACCAAATAAGTACGGTGTTCCTGCCTCGCCTATGGTATGTTGATCTAACTCGAGGGAGGGCAGCTCGGAAGTACCGAGATGAGAGACGCCCCCGACTTGGTCTCATGAGGGGAAGAGAGTTTACTATGAAGGATCTTTACACTTTTGATGTCACAGAAGACGCCGCTCTCAAAACCTATCGAGAGGTGCAGAGCGCCTATAAGGCGCTATTCGAGGAGATTGGTCTTCCTTATATACACGTGAGATCTGTGCTACTTTCCTCCTCCTCAGGCCACTTTCTAACAAATGAGAAAGGCAGAAGCCGACTCCGGAAGCATGGGGGGTTCGCTATCTCATGAGTACCATTTCCCCTCTGCCTTGGGGGAGGATACTGTTATCTCGTGCCCGAATTGCGGCTACTGTGCCAACGAAGAAACTGCTCAAATAGCTCCCCCAAAGCCAATATCAGATCTCCCGGCTTCAAGAATCGCCACATTTCATGGAATCACCAAGAACCGCAAGACATTACTTAACATCCATTACCCCCGATATACGAAGGCTACTAGTGACGGCGTATTGAATGAGGTCCATGCTGGCAAAGTCAAGAACATCATTAGCGATTTTGACCCCAGCGTTATGAACGCATTGGATCTATGGTTTGACGCTTTCGTCGGCTACGCACATCTGGCGGAGGAAGTATCCTATTCCCGCGTTATCAATATTTTTGATGCACGCATTCCATCCTCGCTCTACCAGGAAATTCCCCCAAATCGTTTCAGTAAAATGATTGAGAAGAAATCCATGGAAGATTTCTCAATCCCAACCACTTCGATAACTCCTAGTAATCCCGAATTTAGCTCCTCACTCAATATGTTAAAAATTCGAGACGGGGATGGATGTCCTAAGTGCGGAGAAGGAGAGCTCAAAACTACAGGGGCTATAGAGCTGGGCCATACTTTCCACCTTGGAACACGATATACAGTCCCCCTACGAGCAGACGTTCTTAATGAGGTCGGTGAATGGAAGCCAATGGTAATGGGATGCCACGGCATTGGGGTATCGAGAATGATCCCAGCCATCGCTGAAGGCTACAGTGATCATAACGGGCTTTGTTGGCCCCGGGTCGTCGCCCCGTACGATGTTGTTTTGGTTTATGGATCCATAAAGAAAAACGCAGCGGTGCCGCCGAAAGAAGATATAGAAGCCGTATATGATGTTCTGGTTTCTCGGGGCTTGGGTAGGACTGATGTGGACGTCATCCTAGATGACCGGGACAAAGATATTATTTGGAAGCTTAAAGATGCTGTTCTTGTTGGATACCCAATCATGTGCATCATGGGAAAATCATGGGTAAATTCCAAAAAGGTTGAGATTGAAGTTAGAAAGACGAAGGCTAGGTTGGAGGTCGAACTTGGCGATTTGAGGACAGTTATTGAAGGTCTTCTTAAAGAGCTGTAGATATCTGTCTTGCAAAATTTGGAGGTTTGTGCTTGAGATTTATTGCATACAACTAATCTGGCACTTGATTTTTTCCGTTCTTAAAGTTAACTCAATCTGGTCTGGCAGAAGTGAGGGTCGCTTCATGAACAAACATCCACTATTCATTAGTCTTGAGGCTCTTGGCTTACTCTCGCTACTGTACTCGGGCGCAAATTAAATACTCGAGTACTCGTACAACGGCCGCCTCAACGACCTTGCCTCAAAGACCATGCATCAGCGGTGATACCTCAGCAATAATTGACTACCATAAGTAAATAGTACCATAATCCCCTTTTAGAAAAATAATAGAAACCCCATGCCAAGAGAGCCCCGTTAAAGAAAGTATTTGGGAAATTATGCACGAAACAGATCGTGGTAGGAATTATGGTGAGGCAGGTAAAGTACGGGGGCAAAAAGATTCGTCCGATACTGGTTTTAGGGCCAAATTTGACATTTTCAAACCGGCAATTCCCAACACTGTGTGCATGGAAACACTTCAAATCGATCCTCCAGCTAGAGAATCACAATCTATTCAAACCTCTAGAAGTAGAAGTACAAGGAATCAAAGCTGCTTCCATTGTTCATGATTGCATCAGCCTGTGTGAAAGTGACCTAGATTTTTGTATGGGGCTGCATACAAAAAGGTACATGACAACCAATGCCTTTCTACTTAAACAACCACTTCTCCATCCCTTTGTGATATTTAAGAGTTTTGTAACCCTCATTATATTATCTATGGGTTTTCTGGTGCACAGCCAAATTTTTGTGGATTCTCATAAAGATTGTGGCCTGGGGGAGGGTGGCGAAGTCGGCTACTTTTGGTGTAAAATGGGCATCGGACGAATCTTTTTGCCCTAGTACTGTAGTTGAGAAGGCAGGTGGTTGAGGAATAACCGCTGTCACACACCATGTACGATACGTATCTAGATTCTGCCAAAGCCAGCACCCACCCAGAATCACCGCCCTCCCGTCGCCACCAACCACGGGAACAAGAAATACCCACATCATGAAATACACAAACTTCAACTTCCTCCCCCTTCGCCTTCTCCTTGACGAACCTCGCCGTAAGACTCCTACACTTGGCATCAACCACATTGCCATTCCTCTCACACTCGGATGCAGGCAAAGATTCTTCCGACTCGTCAACCCCAACCCGCGAAACTCCTCCACATACCCGAGCTCTTTGCTCCGGTATGCCATGAGCGCTTTCAATTCTGCCAGCGCCTTCTCGATCTCGGACACGGTACGGGAGCAGTAAATCAACTTCCTGGGTTCGGGGAACGATTACTGGTAGGCTACGATTAGGGAGAGAAGGGAGACAGTTTTGCCGGTTCCTGAAGGCATCTCGAGGACGCAGTGGCCACCAGCATCTAGGTTCCTACAAAGATTATTAGTACTTCTGCACATTGTAGAAGCTAGAGGAGGGAGGAGCAAGTACTCTTTAGATCTGCCATGTAGCTTCATCAGGAGCAAAGTCGGTCCGAAGATCCGAATAAACATACGCATATTGCTCTAGCCAGCAGCCAACGTTGGCAATCGCTCCCTCACAAGTTCGACAGAAGAGCCGCCGCTCACTAGGATAAATCCTTGGGTAAGGGAAGAGTACTTCGAGCTCACTAAATAGCTTGACATTAATTCTCGTTTTCTCCAATTCGGAGTTATAGAATAACATACCGTAGAAACTTGAATAATTGAACCGTGTGCTGTGTCGTTGGACTTTCCTCTCTCAGTAAGGTCAAGAAATTTTTGTTTTTTTTCTGTCTCGGAAGGGGGAAAGGGGCTGTGTTTTTGCTGTGTTTTTTCCCCCGTTCTAGAGAAGGAAATTCTGGACTTCATAGCACACGGTTCAATTATTCAAGTTTTTACGGTACTCAATCTTGAACCTCATAGCGAGCTATAGTGGGGCGGCACGGTGGAGGGGTCGGGGCGGGGCGTTCTTCCTTTAGAATATTTGAGCCTCCGAGGGTGGTTTGGGTGGGAGACGCGTTTGAAGGGTTTCGCGAACCTTGCTAAGATTACATTAGCCGGTCCCTTTTAAGAAGCCATTTCTTTCACCAAACCTACAACCCTCGTTTCCATCACTCATCACCGACATCTGTCGGAAATCCTTCATCACCGCCCTTTCAAAGCACCTTCATCAGCTCCCCTCCCCTCATGGAGCAGAGACCCCCCTCATAGTACATCAAGTAGGTCAGGTACATATTCCCCACTCTACAAGACTAATGAATCAATAGAATGATATTCAAGTCCAAACTTCTTGCCTCCATGAAGACAAAAAGTGAAAACTTTACTAGTAAGCCAAAGGGAAAAAGAGGGAACTTTATTGGTAAGTTCCTGTTCCAAATACACTTGGACAAGAGTCAGGCATTTAGTTTTGAATACAACATCAAAGTAGCTTACGGGCAAAATTTCCTGAAAGACTAATGAGCTCACAAAGTGGGATGTTCAATTACAATATACTTGGCTCTAGTATCATGCATTTAGAAATTAAGTATTACGCAAGCTAATCCAGCCCTGTGCCTCCCAGATCAGGCAAAAACAAATTAGCAAGCTTTGCTCACCTGATTGGTCACTTTATTTATTGACGTAATTGATTCACTATACTATCAGATAACTGTATAAAAAGAGATGACATATCTCAAAAAGGAACTAAAGACTTTTGATCTTGTTATTCATGCTAGATTCATGAATATGAAGGACTAGCTTATTGAAGTTAAGACTCAAGTTTCTAACATTATGCAGTACCATCCAATGCGCAAGCAATCAGATATCAGCCATGGACTATAAATTTAATTATATTCAAGCTTTCTTCCTTGAGTCTAGGATGAAGATCATAAAAGGCATAACTGGGAATAGGCCAAAGTGTGCCAGTGAGTAGTTGAAAACCTTTATCAAAGATGCAGAAGAGGCCATTCATTACATCAAGAGTAGTGACAATAAGGATTCTGCTTTGAATAAAAAGTATATTATAAAGTGTGGCTTTGGGTATGTATATCTGATCTGGTTTGATTATGGACATAGTTTAAGGTATACAATGGACAGGAAGGTGCCTAAGTGAGGACAGTCACTTAGTATGAAGATTTAGAGATAACTATCTCAAAGTTCTCAGGTGAGGGTAGAACAAATCATAAGAGATTAGATTCAGAATTCGGGTATTCTTAGCATGAGTACTGGTTCTCAGAATAGAGGATATGATATTTGAAGGTATAGGAGTTGTGAAAGACATATCAGATAATGTTAAGAACCAAGCAAATAGGAGGTAGAAGTTACCTTATATAACAAGAAAACTCACCATAGCCTTGCTGAGGGACTCATACTCATGTATGAGTTGCATATCAACAAAATAAATAATACAATTGGTTATAAACTTTACAAAAGAAATCCCTGGTAGCAATTGTGTAACAAAAGCAAGAACACCAAAGAAACTAATCTTGTTCTAACCTATATCTTACTAGAGGACTGTGAAAGTATGCTAACTATAATTAAGATAATGAATATTTTTTGAGGTGGTAGTGCATACTGGACTTGTTTGTGTGCTTGGCTTCTCTTGTGGTCTGATGCATTGTTGGATTTCTTGAATATTGTTATCAGTGTAACACTTAGAGATGTATGTTTTGACTATGAAAGGATTGTTGTCTTGGTTAATCTGGCGACGGGCCTTTGTGAGTGGGCTTGGTTTTTTTATAGCCTTTGGATGGATCTTAGTTACAGTAGTAGTTTAAAGCCTGTTTGGTAAAAATGAAAGAAGTGGCAACTATTTTGTTGTGAAATGGTTTGACCTACAGAAAAAGTTGTTGTCAATGGCAACCAGTGGTTGCTCTATGGAAAAATTTCAATAAAAATTCTTCAACTTTTCAGAATTAAAATTTCTCATTCACACCTTTCTGAACCTTCTCTCACATTCACAACCAACTTCTGGTTCTAATTACATATACCTTCCACTGTTGTAGTATCTTCAACAACTCTCACTACTGGGACATCAACTAGTTGATCAGACTACTATCACGAACGCCCTCTGAGTTCCTGGCTACTATCTCTGGCTACCCCTCTAGCTAGCCCACCACCAGGTATACCCTGCTCTTCCAGCTACACTCTGCTTATCTAGGTACACCTATTTGGCGACACCTATCTGGCTATAGCCTTCTTGCTACACCTCTCAGGCTATATCTCTCCAGCTATATCTTACAAGCAACATCCCTCTCACCATACCCGTTCGGCTACCCCTATTACTGTTTTGGCAACCCTTTCGTCCTCCTGCTACCTTTAGCTGTATCAGTAAAAAATGTTTTATCTCATGTATAGTACACTTTGATTTATAGCAGGTGGTATTAGTAGGGAGCCCTATACCTCTCATACCTTATCAAAGATTGAGTATTAATTGGGACCCAGGGGGGGGCCATATATAGTTTACTGATAATTGAGGACCTCACGAGTTGGGTTGAGCAATGCATGGCAAACGCAGAGAATATTGCAGTAATCACATAATTCAGGGGTAACAGATGGGTGGTCTAGCACTGTCTGAAGTCCCACACTGCCTCTGGCAAGACCACTCTTCCCTATGAGTTTTCCTATTATGAACCTGTTACTTCTGAGTTTTTCTGCCAGTGTTGTGGACAGTTGCCCCCTAGAGTCTCCTGGGGGATTTTGTTCATCCTAACATCCCTGTGTGTAGGAGTACGATAATGCCGAGATTTTTAGCCCTTACTTAAATCACATTTCACTGTTACGCTTAGGCCTTTTAACATAGTAGCAACCATACAGCTTAGAAAACGAGTCAGAAAACAAAAAGGACCCAATAGCACTTTAGCAGGCTCAAATGAGAGTTTGGTAGGCTCGCTTAATTTGTTAGTAGTGCCGAGATTTTCAAATACACCTCCCATTTCCCAGTGTACTTGTGCCTCTGACAGGCCCCTTCTACACTTTCTTTCACCCTATATATCTTCCTTACGAGCAGATAGTTGTATCCTACAAGATAACTCAAGCTATTTTCCTCCAAAAGCCGAGGATACTACCACTGGATTCCTCCGATTGAGGGCTTTCATTTAAGCTGTTAAACATCCCATTTGCACCATTTCCCAGGTAACTCTTTACACTTTCATACTTAAGTGGATTTTGGAACCTCTTTCTATCTCATTTGTTTACTTCTGCTACAGGCATGTGATCGCCAAGTGGATATCTGGGTTGTATTTCTCTCATTAAGAGCATTCATTTGAGTGATTAAATGTCTTATTTGCATGATTTTGAAGGTCTCATTTTTATATTTTTATCCATAGGCAAGGTTTTGAACCACTGACTCTCTCATAGGCTACGGGTATGCGATCGCCAAGCAGATACCTGAGTTGGATTGCCCTTATCAAGAGTATTCCTTTGAGTCATTAAATGTCTCATTTGGGACATTTTCAAGGTCTCTTCTTTACACTTTTACACTTAGGCAGATTTTTAAACCACTCTCTATCTCATATGTTTACTTATGCTACAGGTATGTGATTGCCAAGTGGATACCTGAGTTGGATTTCCCTCATCAAGAGCATTCTTTTGAGCTATTAAACGTCCTATTTGAACGATTTTGAAGGTCTCTTCTTCACTCTTACACTTAGGTGAATTTTTGAACCACTAACTATCTCAAATTTTTGCTTAGGCTATAGGCATACGATCGCCAAGTGGAAACCTGGGTTAGATTCCCCTCCTTGAGAGCGTTCATTTGAGCCATTAAATGTCCCATTTGCACAAATTTCAAGGTCCCTTCTTTACACATTTACAGTTGGGCAGATTTTTGAACCACTCTCTATCTCATATTTTTACCTAAGCTACAGGTATGCGATTGCCAAGTGATACCTGGGTTGGATTCCCCTAATTGAGAGCATTTATTCGAGTCTTTGAATGTCCCACTTGCACCATTTTTAGGCCTTCTGGCATCTATTTTTCATGTACTAGTATTATTTATAGCCCAGTTTTCTAGTTTAATATACAAAATAATTAATGTAAAATTATACAAGCTTATGAATATGATACAATACTAGCCTGATGAGATAATTGAATCCAAGATTGGGACCAGAACCATGGCTCAATAGGCTTTTCTATCAGTAAAAACTAGTAACCTAAAGCCTATTGGAGACTGTGAGAGGCCTGGTTGAATTTTTCCTGTATTTTTCCGTTATGGATTGAGCCTTTCTGGGGAAGCTAACATTTCCACGAAGTACTCTGAGGGCTTCCTGGAATCCCAAAGGAGACTCTATACGTCTCGCTTACCTTGTACTACTACATCACCTCAGGTTTTTGAGACCTACGCTCTCTGCCTTGTAAATACCAGGTTTCTTGTATTCTTATCCCTCCATACATCAACTGGAGCTTTTTAATTTGACCCCCCTATATCCTTCATACCAGATGAGGTATAAGGGTCAAAGGTGAATTTTTGCTGATGTCGTCCTGCTACCTCCTACTGCCAGATACCCTCTGCTCCTCCAGCTACATTGTTTCTGCTATATGCCTCCAGCTGCTTCTCTAGCCATTCCCCTCTCAACTATTCAGGCAGTTTTCCAAGCAATATCTTAAATAATGACATGAGTTATTCTTTCAGCTCCCTTCTCGGGTGGATTAAAGTTTTGTATTACCATCACGACTACACCTCTGACTTGCTCCCTGACAGCATCATCAACTACTACCTCAGCTACTACTCAAACCACTCAGCGAACAACTATTATGGAATCCCACAATAAATCTCATTATGCATCTAAGAATAGATTATCAGAATCTTTTTTGTCAGAGTGAAACTCTGAGATCCTCTTCAGGCAACAAATTGTTCTACTCATATTAAATTTTTTACCTTACTTATTATTACTAATATTAGCATTAAAGGGAGTTAGACTACTACCCAATCATTCAATTTTAAAAGAGATATTTGAGGAAATTTTGACTTAATTTCTTATCAAACATTTCAAAGTTAGGATGATATTTAAGAAGTTTCCATAAATCCTAACACTTATACTCAATCAATGGGAAATGGTAGTCGGGATAACCCGACTCCAACCATGCTTCCTCACAGCAATAATCTATCTCCCTCTTTCAGTCCAAGAATACCAAAAGATCAAAAGCGTCATGGCCGTGTAGTTGACAGCTTTGCAGAAATAACTACGGTTCTGGTATCTGAGTTTGTACAGGCTATACGAACAGGAAAGAGATCTGATAATGAATTTAAGATGAATATCTAGAATGTATTAAATACTATTTGTCCTGTTGTAGAAAGACAAGTACTGTAACATTTATCAGCAAAAAAAACACATACATCTGATGCGCCCGCCCGGCGTCGTGATGCAAGAGACATCATCGCCTCGTCCAGTGCATCCCGTGCGTCCCGTGCATCCGGTGCGTCCTGAGTTGAGTTGCAACATCTGTAGTCTTGCTAGCCGTCCTGAGTGCGTCCCCAATGTCGGCACACCACTAGTGCGTCCTGAGTTGTGCAGCAACAATCCCTTGTGAGCGGACTTGACGTCCTCCCTGCTCTCAATATCCTAGTATCCTGAGGCTTGCAATTCGCTAGCTCTCACCAGAACCTGTCAATATTAGCATACTCCTACCCTTAGTCTCCTGGCATGAACTCTACGCCCTCCAACGTCCAGTGGCGTCTCTCGAGCGAGGTTATCACATTTAACTCATGTATTAATTAAATATTTTCTTCCTAGTAGTACACATTACTAGTATATATATACATCTTGCAATAGCACCCGATAAACACCTGCGCACATATCCATCATACCCCCGTTTGTATTACTAGTAAATCTCATTAAACATTCTCAAGTCAATACCAGTATTGACGAGCGAACGCCAGTCTCCCTCTGGAATCAGAGGAGCCAGGCTGAGAATTGTCCCTATGTCAACCAATATAAACTCTTGCGCAACTTCTCTAAGCTGAAACGTAACATGACTGTGTATATCAGAGGACCAGCTTGAGCTCACAGGGCTCAACCTCTGAATGCTTGCCAACTGTATCGGGAGAAGATTTTTTTTCTCTGGACGGACAGAGCGAGCTTCCAGAACAATACTGTCCGCTCTTTGTGTCCGGTCCTCCCAGATCTCCCATGCCTTCTTTGCCTTTCATCTCTTGCGTCTGGTGCACCTGGACACCCCACATTTGTGCCAAGGCATCCAACGCGCTAGCTCCTGCCCCACCCCCTCCTAGTGCCTCCCCCTTGTAACCGCCTCCTTATCCTCTCTTCTCCAGGCCTCCTACCTACTCCCTGCAGTTGTAATCGGGGCACTCTGTAGGAAGACGGATCCTAAGATTCCGACCGCACCGAAGACTCAAAGTAGAAGTAAGGATCAAAATAAAGATAAAGATAATTCAAAGTAGAATCAAGCGGTAAAACTGAATATCATTAAGCCAGAAGGCTTCACTCAATAAGTTCTGTTGAGAATCGTTGGTTATCAGAATAGGGTGTCTCTTGCTTTAGTTAAGTAGAATAATGTAAAGCCATAGGACATCCGTCAACCATTCTGACCTTTCGCGAGCACCCTGCTCAGCGCAGGGCTGTCCAACTCACCTGCCTAAAGTAAGCCCACTCTCGGAGGCAGTCGGACTGCTCGGATATTAACTATCTCCACAAATACGAAGTGCTTCCGATGATGTCTCTCCAACTACATCTGCATGAGCGAAAACCCGTTCCTATTGGTAGCATGTTAGTGGCCGACCGACATGCCCACCGTAGAGATAATATCTATTAGGACTCACTGGCCCAGCAGTGGTTTCGTCTATACAAGCTACGCAGTCCACCGGCAAATCTACTTGGCTATACTTAGCTTCTTAACCTGACTGCATGCTCCCACGATAAGAAGTCTCCTGCTGCCTGACTGTATGGGCGCTACCCACAGTCAACCATGCGGGACGCTCTTAAATTGTGACAAGACTCACACCTCTAGAGTCCACTAATAACCCATGGTAATGCTACAGTTCAGAGGGTAGCCTGAGACTGGCTTTGGGGTGTTTGTCCTGGAAGCCTTGCAGCTTTCACGGTCAGCCCCAAGCTCTCTACTGTTAACCATACAAGTACCCGGAGGTCAAAGTATGCCTGCAGGTGGTTCCCAGGTGTTATCCAGCTGGCGCCCCTGGAGGCAGTCACCCTCACACCCCTTATATATCTTGCGAACAGCTTCTGGTCGGTAGGACGGCCACAACTCATACCGTGTTGTGGCAGGGTTCCTATAGATCTCACTTTACTAGGAAGCACACAACTACACAGCCGTACAGTGCTGTCATGCCGTACCAACGCTGGGGCCGCAGGGGGGTGTTAGGAATATCCGGTGAAAGTTACAGGAGGTTCGCACCACTCCTGCTCCGTCAGTAGTCCATTTCGTACTATACGAAGCGGCTCTTTGAAAATCCAAGAGGCCCACTATAGTGGGATAACTTTCCCCTAAGTCCGCAGATGACTTTGTCAGTGAAGGTAGTGTAATACTTTGTTTGTATGCTACTCCATTTCTCTTAAATGTTTCACCTTATAAACTTTTGTGTAACATACATAATAAATAACTCTGCCACCATTGCAAGTTGAACACATGACCTTCCACAGAAGTCACGTGACCTATCTACTATGCTACCATGTCACCAAGTCACTTTGTAGACACTTGTACCAACTCATGTCTACAAGTAGTATACTAAGTATACTGGCCTATCCTCAATATGGTTACCCAACGGTATACCATACGGGTTTGAGTCTAGTCCACTGTAGCTACCTATCTGTAGGGTTGTTACACGACTGCCCTCTTCTCTAGATCTGTCCGCAGATCTTAGCCTCGTCTTTTCTTTCTATGGATAGGCACATTAGCAACCCTATTGTCTCTAGGTTTCAATGGATACCTCTTGTGGAAGTTTACCAAGGTCTGTATGGCCGTCCCTTCCAACGTCTCGAACTGTTCCCACGAATTTTCCTCTGGTCCATACTCTTCCCAAGCAACTAAATATTGCACAAAGTAGTGAGGAAACTTGGACTTAGGATTTCCATACCATCGACTGTCTACGACATCCGCGACAACATAACTGGGCTCACTATCTACAATGTCTGGTGCGGTCATCTCCAACTGAGGTCTTCTGATGGGATCCTCACGGTAAGGCTCCAACCACCTGACATTAAACACTGGATGGATTGTCTATCAGGCAGGCAATTCTACCTCATAGGCTCTGGATCCAATTTTCCGCTTGACCACAAATGGTCCAAACATTTTATGGTCCAGCTTTTCCATAGGCCTCTTTGTGCGAATGTTTTTTCTCTCCAACATTACGCGGTCTACTTTCTTTGCCCTACCCTGGATGACATCCTCTAGTGTGACATATTCAGGAGAAGGCTGTCATTTTTGATCATGCCAGTTCCTTTGTCTTTCTTGTGCCTGTTGTAATGTCTCTCGAATCTCTTGCCATGTTCCTTCCGAATCCTTCACTAAGAGCTCACTGTCTGAGTGTATTCCTTGAATATCTGACACCATCCCCGACCATTGTGTCCGAGGAGCGATTCCGTAATTAATTTCAAAAGGACTAGCCTTAGCGGATTCTGATAGCGAAATGTTGTAGGCGTGGTCCGCAAAAGGGAGTAGCAACACCCAATCATACTGCTGATATGAACAGTAACTATGTAAGTACTGTTCCAGTGTCTGGTTGACCCGTTCAGTTTGCCCATTGGTTTCGGGATCGAACTTGGTGGAAACATTTAACCTGACTTGCAATAGTTGCATCAATCTCATCCAGAACTTGGATGTAAATAGGGTATCCCTATCAGAGATAATTGTTTCTGGGAGCCCATGAAGGCGCCAGATTTCCTGTAGAAAGATTAGAGCTAGTTCCTTGATGTGCTCTTTTGTCTTGAGGGGGATGAAATGTGCCATCTTTGAGAACTGTCCACGATGACCCATATTTTCTTATACCCTTCTGATTTGGGTAGCCCCACAATGAAGTCCATGGATATGGAGGTCCAGGGTCTCATAGAAACATCTATAGGCTTCAACAGCACACAGTTCTTGTGCCGGATGACCTTGTTATGTTGACATATGTCACATGAGCAAACATACTCTGTAATTTGATCATCCATCTTTGGCCAATAGAAGTTTGCCCTAACTCTACCAATAGTTTTGTAGGTTCCGAAGTGTCCGGCCATGCGTCAATCATGCTCAGCCTCCATGATTATTTGCTTCAAGGCCTCGTCCTTTGGGATGTAGCACCTGTTTTTATAACAGAGTAAATTCTTTATAATACTTAGACCTGTATGAACATTCTTCTCGCCCTTAAGTACCGACTTGAACGTATCCAAGTAGCTTTGGTCTTGGTCGGCTGCTTGAGTAGAGCCAGCCTCCTAAACGCGGACTGTAGCCGAAACCCTTGGCAGGGCTGCAACACCGGTGGTCGCAAGATGTCTCGCTCCTGACCAACATACTGATGCGGGCCGAAAAAGTGTAAGGATTAGAACTACTCCCCCCTTCAGGGCGGTAGTCCCTAGGCCTAGACAATGTATCGGCCTTATCAGTTAGCCTTCCCTCGCGGTTAACAACCTTGAAATTCAACGATTGTAGGAATTCAGCCCAGGGGTACTGTCTTCTGTTGAGAATCTTGGTAGTATTAAAGTACTCCAAATTCTTATGATTAGTATAAACAGTTATCTGTTCTTCCACGGATCTCAAGATCTATTCCCATTTGCGAAATGGAGGAACTATAGCTATTATTTCCTTATCGTGAACATGATAATTTACTCCAGCGGTGGCGAACTTTCGGCTATGAAAGGCTACTGGGTGCCATGGCTCATCTTCACATAGCTGCGATAAAACGGCTCCCAGGGCAAAGTCACTAGCATCGGTGTCCAACTTCGTTGGACGAGTTTCATCAAAGTGAGTCAATATTGTGTTCAAAATATTGCTATGGTGCACAATCTATACTGCTATGTGGAGAATACTACGCAAGTGCGAGGGGGTTGCGTTGTACGCTAAGTGAGGAGGAGTTGTGTGGTAGGAGAGCAGATTGGTAGGTATTCTGGTTCTTATTCTTCTAAGCGAGATGAGCGGGAATCTCAGTATTTATACAGGAAGCGCGCTCTCCATATAACAAAGAAACATGAGGGAAAACATAGTAAGAAAAATAAGTGCGAACCATGTTTGACCCGGTAAACCTGCCAAGAAAATCCAAATAAAGTACATCAGCAAAAGAAATACCTTGCGTTCTGTCTCTTCCCGCTCACCCTATGCGCCGGACGTTCCAGGCATTTATATCGTAAACGCCTGTTCTGGGTGCGTCCGCCTGGGCTCATTCCGTCCGGAAGTGAAAGGGCCGCGTCCTATGCGTCCGGACGCGCAAGTCAGCGTCCGGACGCATTGGACGCGGCCATTTTTGCGTCCTGACGCATTTGACCCCCCCTGGCGCAGCCACCCCCCTGATACTCTACGCCCAGCGCCCAGCCTCTTCATACCTTCTGTCCCAATGCACCCGTTCCCATGCTGCCCTTTTGCGGACATCGTGCGGCCGCGACATCTCTGCTCCCGGCCTCCCCCCCCGATACCCCCGCCCGCCAGCTTTCTTTCCATGATACCCTCTCTCCTTTAACCCCGTCACTAACCTCTCCCTAAATCCATTTCTCATCCGGAACCCCAGCAACATCACCTCCGCTTCTCCCACGCTCCTGGATTCCCTCAGTCCTCTGGGGTATTTGGCGGACGTGTCCCGTCATTACTTCCTCCGCCCTCATCCCTCCCAACACGTTCAGCCCTTCCTCCTCCACCCTCTGATCCCAGCCCATCTCCTCCCATATCCGGCGGACGTCCCCCCTCTCTTGCCCTTTCGTGCAGCTCTCTCCTCAGCTCTCCACATCCTATCTCGTCTACTCCATGCCTCTCGCCGCCTCCCCGGCCTCTTACAGTCCGCTCGTGGGCTCCCACCGGCTTCCCCGGCTTCTAACAGCCCCCCAGACTCATTCCCATGTCTGTCAACCTACAGCTGCCCGCTAGACGACTTACCCAAGGCTGCACAGTTTATAACCATCTGCCCGACACATTCCCATGCCTTCCGAACCTACAATTGCCCGCTAGATGCCTTACTCATACTTGCGCGGCTTATAACCATCCGTGCAATTCATTCTCATACCTTTCCTGCCCACCAACTCGCACACTACTATTGTTTGACCATTCCTGACCCTTTTAGCACGCGTAATTTAATTTAATTTAATTACATATATATACACGATCAGCGAGTGGTGATAAAACCATTCTCCCTATCCTCTCGATC
>Ga0307517_10000978_pt1 | contig 48407 bp, 43 predicted proteins | sample 23_EM_MG_FD_194515 | JGI IMG/M metagenome (GOLD analysis project Ga0307517, IMG submission 194515) | Populus trichocarpa ectomycorrhiza microbial communities from riparian zone in the Pacific Northwest, United States - 23_EM | ecosystem: Host-associated > Plants > Roots > Unclassified | place... | reverse complement strand
TCTAAACCGTAAGATAATTGGGTAGGGGATTGACTCGATGCTGACCCACTTAATTCACCGGATAGAGGATAGTAGGAGAGAAGTGCTTGACCCAATCAAAGTAGAAAAAGGAAACGTTGACAATAGTTTCAATATATTTATTTATAACTAAACAGCTAATGGAGCGACTACCTATCCGGGCTTGCACAACCATACGGCAGTACGTTCCAAGGGGTACGCCAGTCCAACTCGCCTAACCCGCAGTACATCTGGAAAGTACCACCCGCGCGATTCGTAGACCGAAGTCCGAGTATCCGGCCAGCACACGAGAATCACAAAATAAACCACCCAACTAGGGTACAAACAAAGTAAATCCACCTCCCATATCCATCCATCAAACACTACCGTAAGCAAGGTCATAGCCACAACCAAGTCTACATCCCGGCAAACCGGTCTCGCATCCCTCCTCCCAAAACATAAATCCAACAAATCACAACACATGGACCACCATCCATCTCGCATCCCAACAAATTAATCCGCGTCTCCAAACATCCAATCTTCCATCCTCATCCTGATGGTCGTCAAACACCGGTCTCCAAATGAGGTGCGTAGGTGTGCAATGATGCCAGCTTTCACTGGTGAAAAAACCTTTCCGCACACACAAGAAACACAACACATCTCAGCAAGCCACCATCGGATCGTCAATGATCGCCTCCATATGTCTTCCATAGAGTCCCAATCTCGACGCATCCAATCCCAAAACAAGGTCTTGGTAATACTCGCGCATTCCGGCTTCCTGCTCCAATGACCACCCATCTCCATCACTCGGGCATCGCATGCACCGCAGACCTTGTCACCACCATCCCAGTACCATTTTGAGGGGATGTATGTGAGCGGCAATCGGCAAGCACCATCACCGAGACACTTCTCTCTGAGACATCTCAGGCAATTCTCGGACAAGTTAACCAACGTCAAAGTGCCGTCGACAAGCTGTGTAACAGTCCTCTGGAAAGGGTTTCCGCACACCGTGACCACACCATCATTGTCTCTGTGTTCACTCGGAATACCCATGCCCAGATTAAAATGGGACTGCCACCAGTCACGCCACTCCAGAATCCGCTTATCATTGAACAAAGTCCGAAAGCGGGGCCGTTTGACCAGGTATCTGTCGCATTTCGCCAGGTGGAAACGATCGTCCGCACACTGACAGTCATCATGTCCAACAACATCGGTACCGCTGCGAATTCTTAACAAGATATAATGATCAAGTCTGCTAAGACCGCGTAGGTGTCTGGGCTTCTTCAGGGTCCGATCGTAGTACCCGTGGCCTTCCGACGTGTGCCAATGGGACCATTCAGCCGCCCGCAGTTCTCTGGCAATCATGGCATGGCCGAGGCCGAGCACAACACCAGCCCGGTTCCGAGCATGTAAAACACTGCCCACCGCCTCCTTGGCCTTGGCATCCGACATCTCGTTACCAGCAATCCCATAGTGACCAGGGATCCAGCAAATGCGGACCGCGCTAAAGCGATTGAACAGGGGTGTCAAGACCTCCCACATCCCACCGGATTCACCCTCAGGCTCCATTTGTGCAATACACATAATGGCCGGGATGCAGTCAGAAAAGATGATTATCATGCCGTTGAAGTCCAAGCGTACATCTCGCAATGCCGCGACAATGGCGAAGATCTCGCACTCCACGATGCTCCAAGTTGAGGGCGTGGCAAAGGCTCTCGCGCCCTCGGTCATCCCGCACTCCTCAGTCGTCCATGCCACTGCCGTACCCTTGTCACTCTTCGAACCATCAGTGTATATCAGAAGGAGATCAGGAACCAGAACTGCATCCTCATAGGCTTCATAAAACTTTTTCGCAGCCAGTTCCTTATCCTCTGACACATTGAAGCTCGGAACTGTCGTTGCAGCCTTGTCAGACGACATCGGGTAAGCCATCATACCTTCCACCTCCCAGTCGCCCCGAATCGCTCCGAACCAAGGATGGTCATTGCAATACCGGTAGTTGATCATGCGACTATAGTATCGTCGTTGAAGGTATCGGCCTTGCAAATGTACTGGAGGCGTCCCGAACTCTGCCAGGAGTATATTATTGGCAAGCTTGATAGGACACCTGAACAGGGACCGAAGACAATCGTTGACGTGGACCTGAATTCGCTTCACATACGACGAAAAGTCGGTTACAAATTCAAGCCCAAAGTAGACGGTCGGCAGGTAGGCAGCCTGAAACAAACGGTAAGTGCACCATGCATCCAGCCCTCCCTCACTCCCAAACCTCCTCCCCAACGCGGATATCCTCCTCCTCACACCCACACCTCTATCTAACCAATACGCTACATGAGAAGACATATTAAGAAAAACATTAAACCTATAACCAAGAACCCTAAGATCCTCTACAGGCGTCAGTAATTCTCCATCAATATCCAGGTCCTCCCACGTAGTTCCTCCAAAACCAATCCACTTAGTCTTGATCGCGCTAAACCCCATCTTCCTACCCCTCACGACTCTGTCACAATCTTTGAAAAGTTCCGCCATCGTATACCTCGTGAGATCCCTGCTATCAGAAGCAACAAGGATGACCCCATCGTCCACAAAACTGCTAACCACAGTGCGAACCGAAGGGGAGTACCGGAGGCGAGGCTCAAAGATGTCTGCAACATATGCACCGAACAAAAAGGGGGATAACGGGGACCCCTGAGGGATGCCACAGTTGACGAAATATGGTTTCGATACCCGACCGTTGAACCTGAATCTGACCACGCGGTCTCCGGCCCACCTCCTAACCCAATGTATCAAGTTGGTAGGGCATTCCCGGGCGGCCAAAAAATCACACAGCAGGTCAATGTCAATGTTGTCAAAACTACCTTCCACATCCATCGAAAGCATGGCACATTTAAAACCCTCGTTGTGTCTCAAAAACTCAAACACAACAGACATAGCGTCATGGACACCTCGCTTGCGCCTAGACCCAAACTGAGTTTGGCCCAGTACCACATGCTCAGCAATCCTCAGCAGTACGATCCTCTCTACCACCTTGGCAATAGTCGGCAGTAGGTGAATCATACGCCAGCTCTTCACAATGTCGTAACGGGGTTTGTCCGCTTTCGGTATAAGTACCACCTCAGCAGAGTGCCAGTCATGAATGTCGTTCGTCAAACCATAGTCGATAAGCCGCTTCAGACAGTCAGGTCTCTCCTTCCACCAATATCTTATGAAGGGATACCCAATGTCGTCAAGACCAGGACCAGTATTCGTCGGGCTCCTCTTAATTGCAGAGTCCAACTCGCAGGCAGGGCCCATCTCGACAACAGATGGTTGCCATGGTCGTTCATCGCCAGGACCCAGCTGGGCAGCGATAAGGTCACTGATATCTGCATGTCGGGTAACAATATCGCCGGCCAAGTTCCGCATAGAAGGGAGCGTACGCCTTGCCTCAAGTTGCCTGACCAACCTAAAAACCCCGGGGTCCGCAGCTTTCTCGATAACCATCCGGATATGGTCCCGTCGGGCTTTCAACAACATAGCCCTGTAAACACATCGAATCATGTTGTATTCACAGGACATGGTAAATGACCGCAGTCGTCGTACCCGATTCAAGTCCTGCCGAATGCGCGATAGGTCCTCATTCCAAAAGGTACAACCCGTCAAACCCGGCCTCGATCTCGGTAGCGCGTCAACCCCATGCCTCAGCCTGTCCCACATTCCGCCATCATCTCCACCCATCGCCGAATCCAAGATGTCATCACATAGAGAGGTGTCAACTCGGCGCCAGTCCGGTCTGGATCTCACAAGGTCGATAGGATCATCCATCCGTATACGGATGATAATGCCCAAGTGTTCCAGGCCGGCCTTATCAGAGTATGATATCTTAGACAATCCTCGTCCGATGACCAAATCGATAGCGCTGACTGATCGAAAGGTAGGACCCGGCGGAGTCCAAACGTCATGTCCCTCTCTCCAACAATATCCATCAAGCCACCGTCCAAGACTATTTGGCTGCCCGCAGCCCATGTCCCATCGAGGATGTCTGGCATTGAAGTCACCACAAAGCAACTGGCAGCCATTCCAGGCCAACACAGCCTCCAACCAATCCTCCATAACAATCTGCGGATGAACATAAACACCACCAATCATCCTTGTCTTCCCATAATCAACATATGAAACACAAGCAGTCATACGATCATGGCTAACCACCTCCATCAAGCCAGACACAGATGACCGAACAAACACCTCAACTCCAGACCCCAAAACAAAAGAAAACAAATCAAAATCCACACAATCATGTATAATACAGCCGCCATCTCCATCACTTGGAGGTTCAAGTATAAACAACAAATCAACAAATGAAAAAACATCCATCACCAACGAACGGTTAGCCCTGCTCCGTCCCACATTAATCGATAATGTTGTAATAAACATTAGGCCTGAATGGCCGACGAGGTGATATCGGAATCAGAGGCGCGCCTCTTGAGAATGCTTCTGGGGGGCGCAGTCAAGCCCAAAGAAAAGCCCATAGTCTCATCGTCATCGATGGTCTTAATGGGAGGGTCGACCGAAGAGCCAGTCGAACTAGATGGCCTAAAGGCCTTGTTAACTCTGCCGGAGGGGGCCGGTTCCACAATCTCGGTAATGCGGGAGGGGCCAGCCTGCTCATAAGCATCAACAGCCTTACCCTTACCTTTCCTATCAACCTTAGGCCGGACAACCTTAGCCTTAGGTAGAACACTATCAGTCATGCCTCTCCGGTGGTCAGCACGTCTAGCAGCATAACTCATTCCTTCCACCTCAACAGTCAGTCCCTTAGCAGAGACCTCCTTCTCAACCATCACCTCCGAGGTAATCTCAACATGTACCCCACGACGTCGACGGCGTTGACGATTCAAGGATCGGTCGGACACACCCGTAACAGATGTGTCATCGGCGACGATAGGAGATCTAGCACCAGCGGGGGCAGGGGGAGAACCGGAAGCAACAACCACCGGGCACCTATCATAACCGGTGAAGTGGTCCGATCTCTCACACAGCATACACCTTCGTACAGTGTGGCAACACGATTGACCAGTCTCGCCAGCGCAGTTAAGTTGCCCACATCGGTGGGACTTCGACAAGTGATCCCCCAAACAAAAACGACAGCGGGGAGGAAACGCACACAACATCTCAACATGGCCAACCTGAAGGCACTTGTTGCACACCGGGGCAGACCTGCGTTCCTCAAAGAACCTAGTATTCCTGGACTTACCGAACAGGAACACCCGACCGGAAGACAGAACCTTGTCGCTGGCATCGTTGCGCTCAAGAGTGAACCGAATTCCGCAGGAGGTGGCGCCAGCCTGTTTCATGGCGTATATTGAGCCAAGCATGTTAGGTCGGCCGGCAGTAACAACACCCGGGTTCGATCCCTCAATATCGGTCCGGAGGCCATCAAAGGCCCTATCGCCGGTCCAGTCCTCAGGTTTCCACAGAGAGCCCCTACCAGTGGGAGCTAGAGGGACGCCGGAAACCAAAATCTTAACCTTTGCCACATCCTTGTGGAAGACAACGTTAGTGAGACCAGAAGGGCCGAGTTCCCGGATAAGGGTCGCGCGGCATCGTTCCAGTCCATCCCAAACCTGAGTGGCAGTATGCTCCGCCAGCGTCAAGTAGATGCATCCAATCTCAAGCTTGGAGCGGGCTTCCCGAATATACGGGGTCTTGTCCGAAACCTTCCCAAGATTGCTCAAGGTCTGGTTCATACGGATACGGATGGCCTCGGGGGTAACCGGAAGCTGTGTCCGATTGCCGGCATCAAAGCGCATGGTAACGTGGCGCTCACGGGCATCGGGGGAGGGGGACGACGTAGGAATCCTGGCACGGGAGGGACCTGGGATAACAACGGCAGGGGGCGGAGCAGGTACCAACCGTGACCTAACCTTTCGACCTGGCCTTGTCGTATATGGCACAGGGGGAGGGGGAGGGGCAGCCACGACCCGACTATACATCGCCGCTCCGGTCGGAGGGGACGACACCGGAACCGTGGTGGGAACGGGGGCGGGGGCAGGGTTGGGGTCCAAGGCAGCAGCCTGGCTGGCAACCCGGGTTCGTCTCCGTCTATTGGCCTTCCGACCACGAGCATTAACTACGACGAATCCCGCATCGGGGCATTCATCAAAAGCGACCTTCTTATTACCAGAAGAAGGCGCAACACCAACATCAGCAGGAGGGGGGGAAGGAGTAACACCACCGTTCATGCGCTTAGCAGCCTCGGCACGAACAGATCCCCGAATAGTCTCCCGCGAGCTCCAGACAGGTTCACCCCTGCCAACGGTCAGTTCAGCCTCATGGGCAACTGTGTCTCGTTCCAACCGGGCAATAACAGCCTTCAACAACTTGATCTCCCCTTTCAGAGAGCCAATCTCATCCAAGCAGTTGTTCTGTTGTTTGCCCAAACGCTGTATATCAGCAGCAACCTCCTCAAGGGAACCATACGTCTCCTTTCCCCCAACCAGCGCGTAAGTCCGGCATCCATCAACCATGGAAGTATCATCCGAATCAGAGGACGACACAACCGACCCGTGGGAGGAGGACGGCGAAGACTACAGGGGAACCGCATTACCAGAACGGATGTCCTCAAGACCACTCAACAAAGCAACGTCGACCTGCGAAGGTGACCGATAGCTCATGGTAAGGGGGAGAGCGGGAAGCGACGAGAAGGTCAGAGTGGCCAAAGGCGACAAGCTGTGGGTAGCCGATCGTGGCTGAGCATCGGTGGCGTACCTAGAGTCACCAATACCTGTGCCATCAGTGTTAGACCCACCACCCAAATCCATAGGGGTATCGCGAACGATAACCGCCGACGAAGGAACCACTTGGCTAGTGGTTAAAGGAAGGGGGGAGTCTCTCTTGGGGGGGGTGTTGCCCCGAAGCGCCTTGGTATGAGCGATAAACTCATGGTGTCTCTTGGACACAGGAACAAAGGCACGGCGACCGGAGGGAATGGTGGTATCCAGGGCGAAACCAGAACGGGCACCAGGGCGTGACCAGGGGGGGACGAAGGGGGAGGGGGACGAAACCTGAGTGATCCGATCCTCAGGGCGGATGCTACCTGCAGGAGGTGCATAGTACTCGTCCGACGATCGGTCCAATCGGAAGTTGCTGTACAGCTTCCGCTCACCGGAGGAAAGTCGCTCAACAGGGGAGGGGAGATGCCGTTGGCTATCGTCAACCTCGACCACAGAAGGAACGTACATCGGGTCCTGGGATTGGTTCTCGTCAATGGACGGCCAGGATGCAGAGGGGACCATGGGATCAGACGCCATAGTCAAATGAAAGTCCGAGCTCACCACACAGGAGCTGGACGGGGCGAAGGACTGGGAGGAGCCCTCAGGAGTGTGAAAACGGGCGTAAAAGCCCAAAGAAGTGGTGCGGTCGACGTGGCAACGCGCAGAGGAGGTGTCACCAGCAATGCAACAGCCGCGAGCAGCCATGATTCCAGTGCAAACAGTTTCGACGGAGTCGAACGAGCGGAGGTCGAGGTGAGCAACAATAGCACGAACCTCAGAAGTAAAGAAAAGGGATTCATTTCGACATCCCGAAACATGCTCAAAGTGGAGACCTTGGTAGGCCCCACCCGGCGCGGCGTATGACAGTTTGACAGCCGGGATAAGACCACGGCCATCAGAAGTGGGCATTCTGCCCGGGACAATTTGAGTGCCCGGAGCAGGGGAGGGGGAGCGAGGAGGAACAAAAGGGGCAACAGAGTCACCCATCGTAAAAGATTCACCTGTAACAATATGCCAGGCGAGCCACCGAAGGCAAACACAAACAACTCACCGCCCGTAGGGGAGGCAAAACAAAGGCGCCGAAGGGCAAAGCAGCATAAAGCGCCCGAAGGCAAAGCAACACCGGACGCCCGAAGGCAAAGCAACACCACCAAGAACGAAGCTAAAGACTTTGTAAACTATCGCGAGCGTGGCAAATCGATATAATTGGCCAGTGGCGAAAAGGTGGGTGGTGAAAAGACAATAGTGTGCTTGACTTGTGTGTTGTGCCCGCTTGTCTAGTTACAGAAGGTTGAAGAGGCTATATACAGAAAATTCTGCACGCCAAGCTATCTACTAAGTGGGTGAGTCACAACAGGGCTCAACACCAAGTGTGACCGTCTAACTACCCCATGATATGACCCTACCCCACACCGGTAGACACCGTATCAACAGCCGGTACCATACCTTGCTATCCTCTTGTTAAGGACTTGTTGCCCTCGACAAGGAGGCTTCCACCCCGCAGTTAACCCACTTTTCCATTCGCGAGCACCTCCGCTTTCGCCCGGAGCTCATTAGTACAGCTCGCTCGACAGTTGCAGAAACCCGCTCAGTCGCCTAAATTCGCAGTAGGTCAAAGGTCTCTCGATTACCCCCGCCCCCAACCCCCAACACTCACCCTTTCTCCATCTCCAACACGCCCTCCTTCTCCGACCACGTACAGTCTCCCGAATATTGTCTCTGTATTGAGGAATTCACGCAAAACCGGACCTCTCGGATTGCACGACGTTGCTCGTTCTGAAGCGATTTGACGACAAAGACAACCTCTTATCCACTAAAATCACCTCGAGGGCACGGGAGCCCTATGTTTACCGTATTAATTTGGATAAAGTTTCCCTGCTCAACGGCCTGCATCCATCTTCGGGGTTAACGGGATTGTAGTCTGTTTAGTGGAAGTGGAAGGTTGTGATATGAACAAGAGAGTCAGCATGGGCGATAAACCTCTCGGATGGGCTGCAGGAAATGGGTACGATGGAGTAGTGAAACTACTACTCGGCAAGCATGATATCGACCCTGGTAAGCCCGGTAAGGCCGGCCAAACACCACTGTTGCAGGCTGCTCGCAACGGTCATGAGGGAGCTGTGAAAATGCTTCTTGTACGAGACGACGTCAACCCCAACGAGCCAAATAGATCCGGGCGGACACAACTGTTGTTGGCTGCTTGCGATGGGTATGAGGTAGTGGTGAGATTACTACTCGGCTGGGTGACATCAATCCCGACGTGCCAGATAGCCAGGGCCGAACACCCCTGCTGTGGGATACTTTGAATGGCCACGCGGGAGCGATATCTCTACTACCACCCCCAACATCTGCCACCCATAAACCAGCCTAAGCCTGAGGAGACATAGCCCTCTTTACAGCATTCAAACACCATTCCAATAACCTTCTCCTACAATTCAAGGCTACCTTGTTATAGTTGCCGCCTTGCACTTCCTCCCCGAGTCAGCCGCCACTGAAACACTACTTAAAATTTCCTCCTCCTCTAAAGAAAATCATACCCAATGGGAATGCACTCATCTGTCGCATGACCGCCCGATCCCTCTTTCAGATTTTTCTTATGGAGTCAAGTCAAGCTTTGTGAGCTCCTGTTTCAAATCTAGAATTTAGCATGAGTGGAGGGGTATCTCTGGTCTATTGAAATAAGGTTTTTTTGTCTCTAGAATTTATTGTTACGACGTGTGTCTAGGTATAGGGGGGAAAATATATAATTCAAGTATTTCTAACACATACAAAGCGGCGTGACTACTAGTTATGATAGCAAGTAATGTGTCATATGTCCGAACTTTAAGTCCAATTCCAAGTCTAGCCCTGACAAGACCTGGGGTATGGTGGCGACTTGTTCCAACCATAGACATGGTCTAATACTTATCTGGGATGCCCTCCAGATCCGATAATCGAAGTGATGATGGTGGGCTGTCCGCACTTTTGGTCTCGCCAGTCAAGCGTGATCACCGTATAAACTCCAAGAACCCGCTGCACAGCCAAACTCTTCTGTGTCGTCTTAGATGCCAATACGACGTGCCATTCCGGAGACAAGTACCCGGCCCAGGTTAGTATACTTCAATCCCCCGCGCTCGGCCTAGCCTCCGGACCACATAAGAATCGCTTTTATAAACTGGGCTCAACAACCGCTGTTGTAGCATCTACCTCTCGGTCACCAGTGCGTGGCTCAAATTCTCGATATCCCCACCCGCAAATAGCTAGGTGAATAATGTTGGACACGATCAAATATGGTACCGAATGGCGGAGAATGTGGATAGCTCGCAACTTAGTTCTCCGATGTCCATCACTCCAAAGTAATGGTGAAAACAGGAGTATGTATGGAACATAATGAAATCATCCTTGCCTCTCGGTGAATCACCATACATACCCATTTTCCTCCACGCATGTCCCAATTTCTAGCTTCCTGCCATGACAACAAAAGAAGAAAATCCCCTGCAATGATCCCCTCGCGAAAGGGCTGTAGAGTCAAGACTCTCGCACTTTATGCAGCTCATTTGACTCTTGGGAATCTGAGTGCTGCCGATTACAGCATATGACAGATTCACCCATGGAGGCACTGCCGAGACCCTGGACCTTGCAAAACAATGAAACTTCGATTAGAGCACGTCGAGGGGCATCAAATCGTTTCCGATAAATAGTAAGTTGTTCCTCAAGTATATCCTGTATTCCAATTTCATTAATAAGATTCAAAGGGCTACGGTGCTGTGCTATATCAGCTTGCGGGCGGGCAGTGCTCAAATAGCTCCGTACGTTACCTTTTGAAACTAGTTGATGTACGTAGTATTGAGCCCAGTAGACATCGTACCCAAACTTACAACCGCAAGGTACATTATGTTACCGGAAAAGCGTATCTGAAGCATATTTTTTTTTCTTATACCGACCAAGCTAACGTAGTCATACTATATCATATTCAATCCTATAGTCCGCCATGTAAATTGAGACGAGTGACAAGTTATGATGGTATTACAAAACAAGAAAGGGAACTGTGTGATAACTCAGTCACCAGCTTGGAAATAACAGCGTCCAATCCCCACGGCTCCTATGAGCAAACTGGAGGAGGTTTGGGATTATTATTTTTGTTTGAACCAACTATACTGTGTCATATAATCAGAGTAGTTTTGTTTATGTTTTATGTTTTAGGGTACAGGGTACTAAGACTATCATCGGAGATTTGCTCTGAGCAGTCTACGGCAAAGGCAGGATCAGGTTGTGATACTGCACTGCGCTTTACTGTATTACTACTGTACTTGGTGGCTAGGGTAGATGTCAGACACAGGTTCTTAAATCAGGGGAACCCAGCAGGATAATACAGGAAGAGCGCCCAGGGTCTATCGGAATCGCGGAGGACTCCGCAGTGCTAGCTGAGGTTAGGCGGTATGTGTTGGACGGGAGTGCTTGGCTTTGTTACGGGAGTGGGAAGGAGAGTTCAGCCGACATGCAGATGGAACGGAATGAATGATATGGGAGAATATTCAACAATAGATTTCACCTGTTATGTTTTTCCCTGTTATTTATTATGGAAGTGTGCGGAGAAACAAGAGCATGCGGGAAACATAGAGATAGGTGTGGTTATCCATAGAGGGATCAGAATGTGGTATCTGTGTTTTACTTATACACTTGTCGACCGATATTTTGATTTTGGTTGGATAGACATTATGATTGAGCGTGAGCTAATGAACCATGTTAAAGGCGAAAAGACCTACGTTCCATATCACATCTCCAAAAGTGTCTATGTTCCAGGAATATTCTCTGAGTCTATCGGCTACTTCTGTGCCACCCTCATTTCCCCTCTTTGACACACTAGATGATGGTGGCTAGCCTACCGCTCTGGTAGGCTGCTGAAAATGGCCATGGGGGGATGAGAACCCCACCACTACCTCCGACATCGGCCATCTGCAGCACGGTCTAAACACGGGGGTAGGTTGTCCTCCTTACCGCCTCCGATTACATTACTGACAACCTCTATGCCACTTCCACCATAACTGCAACAACCCCTCAAATGCGTTTGCCGCTGCCACTTTCTCCTTCCTCTCACCCCCTCCGACCCTCTCCTGCAGCTTAAAACGCTTTGAAGTAATTGTCGTCTTGTTTCTCCTCTCAGACTAAGCCTTCAGTAGAAACGTTGCCCAAATTTATTTTTCAGTGAAAGGAAGTCATAGGCAATTGGGATGGACAAAGCCACCACATACCCATTGCGCCCTCTACCCATATTCCTCCAGGAATCAAGACTGGGATTTACAAGCCCCGGTTTAAAATTTATTCATGCTCGCACGCTTCAGCCGAGTTTAGTGCGAATGGAGGGCTACTTCTACTGTATTGAGAGATAAGCTAGTGTGGTTTTGAAATATCCATCCTGCTAATACTCTTATTATTATTTTTAGTTGTTGCTCATTTACTTTTTCAAAAATAACACACGGTCTATTGTTTCTCTATTTCTCCCTGCCGGAGTGTGGATGTGAAAGGCGATAAGGCGGGGAAGCGACGTTTGAACTCCGATGAGCTGTACCACACTACCACATACAGTCGAGATACCCGTAGTGGCACCGTATCTCAACAGCCACAGTATCTCTTGCTCCAGTACGATTCCTTGCTGTCCTCCGGCCAAGGACCTGTCGCCCTTGACAAGGAGGCTCCCACCCCGCGGTTAACCCACTTTTCTTTGCGCGAGCGCTCTCGTGCCCATTGCTACAGCTCGCTCGACAGTTGCAGGAACCTGCTTAGTCGCCTGAATTCGCAGCAGTTCAAAGCTCTTTCGACTACCCCCGCCCCCAACCCCCAACACTCACCCTTTCTCCATCCCCAACACGCCCTCCTCCTCCAACACATATCGTAGAGTCTCCCGAATATTTTCTCCGTATTGAGGAATCCACGCAAAACCGGACCTCTCGGATTGCACGACGTTGCTCGCTTTGAATTTGTTTGACGACAACGACAACCTCTTATCTACTAAAGTCATCGCGGGGGCACGGAGCCGTATGTTTACCGTATTAATTTTGATAGGGTTTCGCTACTCAACCGCCTATACCGCACGTCCGTCCTGGGGATTGATGAGATTGTAGTGTGTTTGGTGGAGGTGAAAGGTTGTGATATGAACAAGAGAGCCAGCATGGGCGATACACCTCTCGGATGGGCTGCAGGGAATGGGCACGATGGAGTGGTGAAACTACTACTCGGTAGGCATGATATCGACCCTGGTAAACCCAGTGAGGCTGGCCAAACACCACTGTTGCAGGCTGCTCGCAACGGTCATGAGGGAGCTGTGAAAATGCTCCTTGGGCGAGACGACGTCAACCCCAACAAGCCAGATAGATACGGGCAAACACCACTCTTGCTTGCTGCCTACGATGGACACGAGGGAGTCGTGAAAGCCCTACTCGGGCGGGACGACATCAACCCCGACAAGCCAAACGAGAATGGTCAAACACCACTCTGGTGGGCTGCCCGCAATGGATGCGAGGGAGTTGTGAAAATGCTACTCGGACGGGACGACATCAACCCTAACAAGCCAACCGAGCTAGGTCAAACACCACTCTTGTGGGCTGCCCGCAATGGCCACGAGGGAGTTGTGAAAATACTACTCGGACAAGACGACGTCAACCCCAATGAGCCAGATGAATACGGCCAAACACCACTCTGGTGGGCTGCTTACAATGGGTACGAGGGAGTTGTGAAAATACTACTCGGATGGGACGACATCAACCCTGACAAGCCAACCAAGCATGGTCAAACACCACTCTGGGGGGCTGCCCACGGTGGGCACGAGGGAGTTGTGAAAATACTACTCGGACGAGACGACGTCAACCTCAACGAGCCAGATAAATACGACCAAACACCACTCTGGTGGGCTGCCTACAATGGGCACGAGGGAGTTGTGAAAACACTACTCGGACGGGACGACATCAACCCCGACAAGCCAACCAAGCATGGTCAAACACCACTCTTGGGGGCCGCCCTCAATGGGCGCAAGGGAGTTGTGAAAATGCTACTCGGACGGGACGACATCAACCCTAACAAGCCAACCGAGCAAGGTCAAACACCGCTCTTGTGGGCTGCCCGCAATGGCCACGAGGGAGTTGTGAAAATACTACTCGGACGAGACGTCAACCCCAATGAGCCAGATGAATACGGCCAAACACCACTCTGGTGGGCTTCCTACAATGGGCACGATGGAGTTGTGAAAACACTACTCGGACGGGACGACATCAACCCTGACAAGCCAACCAAGAATGGTCAAACACCACTCTGGGGCGCTGCCCACAGTGGGCACGAGGGAGTTGTGAAAATACTACTCGGACGGGATGACGTCAACCCCAACGAGCCAGATAAATACGGCCAAACACCACTCTTGTGGGCTGCCCGCAATGGCCACGAGGGAGTTTTGAAAGTGCTACTCGGATGAGACGACGTCAACCCCAATGAGCCAGATAGATACGAAACATCACTCTTTCTTGCTCCCTACAATGGGCGCGAGGGGGTTGTGAAAATGTTACTCGGGCGGCACGACATCAACCCCGACCAGCCAATCGAGGATGGCCAAACACCGCTCTTGTGCGCTGCCTAGAAAGGGCACGAGGGAGTTGTGAAAATACTACTCGGATGGCACGACGTCAGCCCCAACGAACCAGATAGCCAGGGCCGAATGGGCTACTGAAACAGGCCACGTGGGAGTGATAGCTCCACTGCAGTCCCCAACGTCCGCCACCCACAGCCCGCCCTGAGCCAGAGGAGACACCGCCCTCCGTACAGCCGCAAGGATCCCGGTAGCTCAATACGGTAGACGTGTTCGCTGCCGCCGCTGGCTCCCTCCTCTCACCCCCGCCCAACCTTTTCCCGATCTTGAAATAACACCTCATAATTGTCGTCTTACCTTTCCTTCCACTGCAAGTTTCCCATATAATCAGTGCTCAAATTTTTTTCTTTGTTTTTAGTAGGAGGAAGTTATGCAATCGGAATGTGCATATCTAACCGTCCAACCCTCTATCCGGATTTTTCTTATGCAGTCGAGTTAGGATTTATGAGCTCCTATTTATAATCTGTAGTTTAGCGTCGGTGGAAGGCTATTTCTACTATATTGAGATAAGCATGTGTAGCTTAAAATTTCCATCATATTTACTCTATTTCTTTTTGGTTGTTCATTTCTTTCTTTCTACAGTTCATAGTTTCCCCTTTTCTCCCCTCTAAGGTGCAGAGGTGACAATTTATATATAGAGGCAAAAATACACAGTGCAAGTACTTCTGACACCCGTACAAAGCGACATAAAAACTAAGTTAGTTAACTAAGTAAGGTAAAATAGTGATTGATTTCCACTATTGGCACGGTTTAATGAAGATATACCCATCTGGACCACCCCCGTTCAAAGTGGGGTTGGAAGGCTCTCAATACCGTTTAGCCCCGCCCATCGAGGGAGATTGATATAATAAGGGTCTTATGGTTATGAAATTAGCTCCAATTCTACAAGGCCTTATAAACTCCAAAAACTCGCGGTGTAGCTCGCCCTTCCGCATCCTCTTTAGTGCCGACCGCCGGTATAGCGCCTGATTTCGGAGAGCAGTACTTACCCTATGCTGACATACTATACCTTTTCAAACCTGTCGACATCCAACTGGTTCTCTATAATACGCCGCGAGGGCTGGTTTTATGAATAAGGCTCAACGATTATTGTCGTAGTCTCGGCCTCTTTTGGCCAGAAGTACGTGGTTCAAATATCCGATATCCCTATTTACGCACTGTTATAACTGCAGGTGCATAACGAGCTTCTCGAGTAGATCCGGTATTCTCCCATAATTTAGGAAGGTGGAATGAAAGGCACACTGTGGGGAGCAATATTGACTTGGAAGAAGCTTGGGGTGCCCCATCACTTCCGAGTCCACTTTTGCATACCGTAATCTTTTTTCCTCTTTCCCTACGGCATTCTCTCTATGCTCGGGGTCACCTGCCTATACGGGCTCCCGAGCCAGACAGGAAAACCTTGCCTTGTCCAGTGATAGTAGTGTTCCAATAATACCGTATGTGACTTTATTGTAGCTAACGGATAACGTACGTAAATTACGGCCCGAAGACACTATTCTGGGGAATGGTATCCCGAACTATAAAACTTGATGCTTGGGAATAACGCTTTTTCCGCAGCTGCAGGAACTCATGTTGAGTGAGGGGCTAACAAAATTCACTCTCCTTACAGCAGGTTGGTTTTAGATAGCCTACATGCAGACCTGAAGAAGGTTGGACAAAGTCTTAGACATGCACTCCAATATCAAATTGGGAGGAATGTGTGCGGGAGGGTTCCACTGAGGAACCAAGGTCCACGGGGTAGTGTCGATAGCTAATTAGGTTTATTTTCGCCTGTGGATTGTATATAACCCTACCCCCTCTTACATTTTCATCGAGATCAAAGGGTTTTCTTTATATAGGCCCATATAATAGCCCCCGGCGGGGTTTACCGTAAGCTGCCATGCTACCATACCGTGTCATATTGTATCCTATTCTATGCTTTGTGAAATCACCACCTTAACCTTAAACCTTGGCGAGTGACGATCTGTGACGGTACTACAAATATGAAAGAAAACAGTCGTGACAGCTAAGTTACCTGCTTGGAGATAATAGCAGGCAATTCTGGTAGTTTCTGTGAGCATACTGAAGCTGATTTGAGGCTGATTTTTTTCTTCCTTGCACATACTATCCTAATTAGAGTAGCCACGCCTATGCTTTGGGGTACGGAGGAACAGCGCCTAAGTTTTGTATGTTCCACAAGCGAGGTTTGCTGCCCCTACCTCCTACGGAACATACAAAACTTAGGAGCTGTACCTCCGTACAGAATACGAAGGGTATCCCTGGAGCTTTATTGCACTCTGCAATCTCGGTTAGTTAAGTGGTAAATCCCGGATTTTGAATTATCCTAGTTTTTGGTAGGAGACTATTCATCAGTCTATTTAATAGCTCTTTGAAGTACTCCTGAGGTTAGCCGTCGAATGGTACCGTACTTGGCTTTGAACCTCTCGACCGCTCGCTGGAAAGATGGGGTAGCTTATGGCAAATGTAGCAAGCTGTGATACCGCACTTCTGTGTGCTGTACCACTACTGTGCTTGGCGGTCTCGATAAATATCAAACAATGTCCTTATCTTCAAGAGTCTAGTAGGACGTTGCGGAAAGAGCTTTTAGGCTTGTATTTACATCACAAAGAACTATGTTATGCTGCACTAAGTGAGGTGGCATATCGGCTTTTCGGGTTGCTCACTCATATGATATGATAAACAGCCCGCAGAGAAAATAATAATAATGATATTGTTAGCACACTGGCCTCAAGTTATTAGAATTTGGCTAAGCCATGACGACACTAGAAAGCCCAGATATACACACACAAACAGTTACACCAGAATCAAGTTATGAGACTGAAGGGTTTTTTTTGGCCGAGTGGAATGGAAACCGGCGAAACCCTTTTTTTCTCCTTTTCTAGCTTCTGAAGCGGTGCAGACGGCAACGGGTTATTCAAGGTGGTCCGTCCAATCCGGAATCGTAACATTTCGGGAATACCATACAATGTGTCCTGTCGGGAAAATAATTGGGGTTCGTGTTGTGCAAACAATAATTTAAAAAGAACACTCATCGATTGATTTTTGGAGAAAGGTAGAAAGACAATGGCAAAAAGGGAAAAACCATCCCGCATTTAAGGGGGCTAACAGTGGCTGTGAATCTACACAAGCAAGGAAATAATTCAGGTGTAGGAATACTTGCATAGTCCACAACACACTGATTCCTCCGATAGATATAAATCATACTATAATTATTATAGTGAAAAGACTCTAACTACACAATAGGGGTAGAACAGCAGGCCCAGGGGATAGGGAATCCACATTCCAGGATGGGCTCAAAGGATTAATCCTCAGTTAGACGAGTGACAACCCGTGACAGCGTTTGCTCAAGCTACATAACGGAAGAAAAAATAGTGGTCATAACCCGCTCGGAGATGGTGGCGCCCGGGTGCGTATGAACAGACTGAAGCGGAATTAAATGTCTTTTTTGCACGTACAGTGCTTAACTAATCGGAGTAGATTGGTTGGTGTTCGGGGGCACAGTCCACAAATGGTGTCACCCATAGTATTCTTTCCAGCGCTGTTGACCTAAGATTTACCCGATTGTCTTAGGTAATTAGTTTAGTCTCGCATCCTCCACCGGTATTACCGTAGGATCTGACTGGGGACTATTCATCAGCATATTCGACGAATCTTAGAAGTTTAGTTCAGTACTTGACTTAGCCGTCCAACAGTATTTGGACTTGGCGAATTTGCCCCTTAATCGTTGGGAATAAGGGGTAGACTATGGTAAATATCCCATGATACCATGCTGTGCTAGGCTATGCGAGTACTATACTTAGTCGCCTCGATGAATATCGAGGAACGCGGCCCTATCTGGACAGAACCTGGTACCATGTAGGGCGAAGAGATTCCTAGCCAGTATCGACATGACGAGAAACCATGGTGCGCTTTTTTTGGGCTAGGTGATATGTGAGCTTTTCCATTGACTCATCCGTTATACTTGATGTCCTCTTAATTCTGCATATGTACCAAGCTAGCCGATTCCACGGAAGGTAGTGGAGGGTGTTCGTCCATCGTACTGAATGATACCCCAGGATAGCACTTAGAGAGGTACGGTATTCCCTGCTACCGATGCGGGGATTAATTGGCTCGTCCGAAATCTCTATTGGGCTGCGCAAACATCCAGCTTTCCTTCAGCTCCCAGCACTCCTACCAACCGAAACCGACTGACAATCAGTTATCTCTCACAACTCTCCGAACAGCAAAGATGTCTCACACCAACTCCCTCAATACTGTCAACTCCTATAATAGCGTGTGAAACAACTATAATAGCGCTGATGAGCGGTCCCAAGTCTCGGCCTAGTGTTCTCCGCCAGAGCCCAGGTTACGGCGCCAGGACATTCGAGACCACCGAGTCGGGGGTGTGAGGGAATGGATCACGCAAACCGAGGAATTGAGACGCTGGTGTTCCGGTAGCGGGGGAGGTGAATCCGATGATGCATTTCTGTTTCGCTATGGAGATCCGGGGGTCCCAAGGCTGATTGGGCGGGGTCAAATCTCAATAGTTTTAGACGTCGATCGACGGAGGCGGCAACCAAACGAAACGCCAAGAGTTCACATGATCATCGCGCGGCTCTGCACCGGAAGTTCACTTCATTCAACAACCTCTATCCCTACAACTAACGGTGGGGATGGGAGTATAACCACATCAAAATCCTCCTATCATCTCATGGACCGCCACACATGCCCATGCTATTCCATGTATGTCTCCCCTTCCCCTCGCTCACTCCCGTGATAGTCTAACAAAAGAAAGACAGCCCCTCCGAGCATAACTTATAGCCTTCATGCCTCCGACTCTTTCGCGCTTCCCTTACAGCTTTCCCGACTGAATCATCGACCCAAAACTCAGGAGCATTCCCGCAGCCTGAATGCTTTCCCGAAAGCCAAAGCACATCTCCGATGCCAAAGCGCGTTCCCTAAGCCACAGCGCGTTCCCAGAAACCATCCGAACAAAGCGACTATCATGAGAGCATGCCGAGATGCATCTCACAATTTCCAACGGGTAGGGATGTTAGCATATAGAGCTCCTAATTTGAATAGGGTTGAAAATGAAATGATTATAATAATACGCGATCATATCATGCCCTGCCAATTTAGTCATCATTGTAAAACGATCAAAAGAGAGCGATAGGATATGGATTGTCACTTTTATTCCAAGTAAAAGAAAGGCATTCTCTCCTTACCCCACTTATCCCACTTGATCCCTCTACTCCCTAGCCTTTTAAACCTAACTTAGTTCTCATCCTCCTATAATGAACAACGACAATTCTGAGCAACAAAGCTGCTCCACAATAATTGTATATATTTGAGTTTTGGTTATTCTCTGTTTTCCTTTTATATATTCCATCCCTAATTCAAATAAACAACTAGCCGACTGGTACTTACATTTTATAGTAAGCATTTATAGGATTTCACATACAATAATCCGTAATTCATCCGCCAGAACTGGGTCTTACTATACTATATAAGTTGAATTATCCTAACTATCCTAAATATAGTACAGTTCCCAAGTCATACTCCGGTACTGTTGCAGCAGCAATCGTTCAAAAACAGTGAACCAGCAGGTCATTAAAACACTTGCCGGGAATGCCACGATAGGCAAAATAGCTGTACCTGACAGACAAGAGTAAGTTCAACATGCCAAACAAATACCCCGATGTTTTTTTCTAACCTGAACATAGCACACCAATTTAAGCCCAAACAGTAGCCAATGCTGCCCATCAGTCAGTTAGCTTGCAGCCGTCAGACACTTCTTTCAGCGATCCACGACTTTTTTTGGCATTTCCTGCATTAGGTAGCAAGCACGAATCTCCGGGGATGGAATGGAAGGAGCAAGTGATGACATGCCGTGACCCGAGCCCGTTAGTGACAGATAGCTTGTGCGACCGGGCCAGCGGACTGAATGTCGCCGTTGCATGCTTTTACATTAACTTCACCACCCAAAAGGAGCAGTCATCAACGAGTATGTTGGGCGCCCGCTCAAACAAGCTGTGAGTGGGCTAGAGGAGGCGCCGGGGGGGATGGCGTAAGCCCATAAAGAGCAGAAGGACATTGGTGGACGGGCACCCCAACCCCCCAATATTCAGAACGAAACCGAGAAGCATCTTTCCAGAACAGTGACCACTAACTTATCCTCATTACTCCCATGGAGAGGCGATATCGGCAAATATCTCTATACTAGGTTGGATGAAGACACAACCCCAGATGTGATGGACAGTACTGGAGTAGTCTGGAGGCAGAGATTTCGAGAAAAATCCCAGATGATATTTCTGAAACGTGACAGGTGGGTAGGAGCAACAGCACTCGGAAAAATAACTCAGGTTATCCGCTGACCGATATATATATCCAGATTTTTACTCGGGCGCAAATTAAAGATCCGAAAGAAGTGACAACCAAAATGTATGGGTGCAACATAGATATCGAGGACACTCTTTCCGGATCTTTAATTTGCGCCCGAGTATTAGCCTTGCTGAACATCGACCCAACGCCGCAGGAAACCACAATCTATGACATTAGAGGGATCCAGCACTGAAAGTCGATCCTGGTGGAAAACTTGGTAACCGCAGCAAGGGTGATAAATAAGCACTCGCATTTGGCATTTTCTGTATGGATAGGGAACACTTCTACTAATTATCCCGTTGTGAGTGGGGGTAGTGGGCATCCTTGCAAGAAATAGCGAGATGTAAGCAATGGCCAGGGCAAAATCTAAACTCCAATGAGAACCGGTACAGTAGCTACTATTTCTACTCGTATCATACCCACCATTATTCAATACAGTACTACTCGTACAATAAGGTATCATACTCGAGTACAACAATTTTCCGGTAGTCTCTCAGTCTAGGTCTCAGGCTGTGCCCGCTTACCTTCAAGTTATCTTAGCATCCTGCCTCAGTGCTAGGACTCAGAAGTACTAGTATTTCGAGATCCTCACATCAAGTCTGTCCTATCATACTTGGCATTTTTGGTACTTGTATCATAGGGATTATGTTTCCTGCTGGATCCCCCTATTTTGATGATCTTTCCTTGTTCGATGGGCTAGATTGTGCATCTATCTTTGGGATTGATGAAATCGTAACTAGCTCGGTAGAGGTGGAAGGTTGGAATATCATCCAAAAAGACTGGGTGGGTAATAGTCTGCGGCTCTCGTATGGGTTGGGCAGAATGGGCATGAGGGAATGGTGAAGATGCTACTCGAGTGGGACGGCATCGACCCCGAAAAACTAGATGGGTACGGCCAAATACCACTCCGGCAGACTGTTGGGAATAGCCAGCGGGAGTGATAGCTAAATTTACTGTTATGTTTATTTTGACTTTTATTTTCTATTTATCAGTCACTTATTTTTTTCTCGGATCCATAGTACCGGTATGATATGATTCCTCCTTTCCTCGATAAAGCCGCAAGGGGACAAGGTGGGAAGAGAGCGGGGCTTGTCATGGGAACTTTGCCGAGCCACACTTGAACTCAGATGAGCTGTGCCACGCCCAATGCCTACGGAGGTACAGGGCTTAAGTTTTGTAGGTTCCACAGGCAGGGGTATACTGCTAGCAGGGGGGCAGGGTGGTAAATTAGGAATAGCGGCTCAGAGCCGGTTGCAACGAAACAGAGGTGGGAATGGGCAACGAGATATACTCGAAGGCCAAAACGGGCACCCACTGGGCAATATTTGTTACGGGGTAGCTAACATGGTAGGAATCCGGGCTAACTAGGCCGGGGATATTCGAGACAACGGAATATAGGTCAGGAAGGCTCAAGATAAAATGTTCAATAAAGTAATAAAAGAATATCGTAATAACTTATAATATTGTTAAGGTCTCTTCTCCGTTGCTTGATGATGTTCTCAACCATCGGGGAGAGCCCTACTATTTATACTAATGTTCACGCTACTTTGACTTCTCTAGTAAAGAAGTATCTTTCTAGAAATTCAGTTCGTCAGAACAAAGTGCGAACATTGTTTGACCCTGAATCTTGCCCAGCTCAAGTCTGAGAATCTCCCGACTGCTATTTCTTCTGAGGGTGTCCCCACTCCACCAGTAGTCAGTCTTCGATCTCTTCGTCCTGAGAGACTATAATGGAATATGCAGTCTAAATGCCTACATACCAATAGTATCATGAATATGGAGTGATCAAGTCCGATATTCACCTATCAATGCATAATGCGTATGCATTAGTAAGACTAGAGAACTGATTCTCTAATCATCGTTCCAATCAGTTAGCCATATCTTGAAACGTGAACTCTTTGTGGTTCCTGAGTAGTCTCCCAGATGCCTCCAGGAAGTCCCTACCGAAAAAAAAAACTTGAATAAGAGAGCCGTGTGCTAGTAGGTTAATTTAAGGTGAAACATCACCTCATGGATGGCGCAACACTGTGAGCGGTCTGTGCAATATCAAAAAAGTTGAATGCGACATGAAATTACGGAAACAAAGATTAGAAGATAGAGAAAGCAAAATAAAAAGAGAAAGGAAAACGACCAGACTATCCTGGATCGGCTATTCCATGTTCAAGTTGCTCGAGCCTTGCCGGCCCTGCCTTATAAGAAATGGATTCTGTATTATCATCATCACCGGGTAGTAATTCCTGACCATCAGAATCCACATCTAATGTTGGCTGCTCCAATCCTCCCACCGTCCAATCTCTCAAGTCCTCAACTAGCTTTCCCATGTCAATTCCTTTGAGTGAGATTTCCGTATCGCGACTAGCATCGATTGGTAGAGAAAGCCCAACTGCAGTGAACGAGCGCTGAATTACTTCCTTTCGGGAAAGGCAAAATCTCTCCCATGCTTCACCAACCGCCCACAAGATCATAACTCGCCGCTGGCCCACTTTGCTCTCTCCTGGCCTTTCATTTTCTGGAATTGTTTCCAATTCAATTTCTTTCCCATCTATTATTTCCTTTTAATTATTAAAAGATTGTATAATTAGTATAAATTAACACATAATGTATATAAATAATCAAATAAAAGTAATAATAAATGAAAATAAATAAATAACTTGAATAAATAAATAATCAAAGAATAAAAAAGTATTAAGTAAGTAGTAGGAATAAAAATATAAGAATAAAAGTACGTTAAGAATATCCTTGAAAGAACGGTTGATAGATATATTAAGTGGCTGTACAATGCCAGTACAGCCAGCTGGAATAACCGATAAGGTAATATCATGGGCTTTTAGAGTGTCCAAAACATTATCCGTCTTGTGGCCATCAAAAAGATCAAGAGCGAGCAATGCTGGTTGGCTATTCAGGGCTGGCTGGCAATTTAGTGCTGGAACCAGCTGCTCCTCAATCCACTCCTGAATATTTGCAGAGTTCGCATAGGCGGTAGGGTTAAATTTAACCTTAACTCGGGGATCATAGAGAAGCATTTCTCGTAAAATACTTCCCCCAATCCCTTTACCTTTAAAGAAGATTAGTGGTAGGACACGCATTTCCCCATCAGCGAAAATAGTCAGCTGAAGGGTTGCCTGCGGCTTGTCCCACCCACTTGTAGCCCCCTTAACCCATACTGTTTTAGAGCCTTTTGGCTCATACGTCTGCCCCGATAGCAGCTCAAAGGGCAACTTGAATGGAGTTTGATCCATATTGCATATTCGTGCAAGATGATATCTTCCCACTTCCTGTACCGAATCGCCAAGCCCACTCTCATCATCCGGTCGTAGTTGTGAATTTCGACCATTGAACCGTACCCAAGAGAGAATTGTGGCATATGAATCTGCAGGCAATTTACTCGCCTTATTGGTACTCACTCGAAGTGAAATATTATACCAATTTAAAAAACCTGTATTTAAATTTGTTTATTAATTATTCTTTATTAAAATTGATTATCTACATAAGAAAATAAATATAAAATAAACAAAGAAAATAATAAACAAACAAAAATTAATAAATAAAAAAACAATTAGATAAACAAAATTTTTAATTACCATTAAACCAGCCATTTGAAAAGCAAAAGCCCTTGGTAGGATAGTGGACTAGCTTTAAGGACTTAGATGTAGCCCGGAACCAGGCTTGTCGAACAATTTTCCCCTCATTTCTTCGCTTGAGAAATTCTTGGTAGAGAGGTTCTTCTACCCCTGGCCACTTGCGCTTTCCAGTTCGATTTCGTCGCTGGGTTCCCAGCAACCCCAGAAGCTCTTTCTCTTGCTTTTTCCAGCAACCGATATTAGAAGCTGGGATTTTGAACCCCCAGGCTGTCTCAGCTGCTATTACCTCTCGCATGACTGTGGGCCCCAAGGGTACACGAGCATGCTCAAGGTAGGACAGGATCCGAAGTTTATACCGTGTAGTGTATTGTCTTTTTCTTGAGGAAACTGGAGGTGGAAATACAAGAGGCCTTGTAACAATTTCAATTCTAGGGCGACCAGGACGCTTTCGTTTTTGGGACCTATAAAAGGTTTCTGGATTTACTGATTCCACAATATCCCTTGAAGAAGCAGAAGACGCCATTGTCACAATGGTTTTTGTAATATTGCATTATTCTCTCCTATGTACTATCTACATTATATACAGTTTTTTACGTTACACTCTCCCGAATCAGTTCTTGCCAGTTGTCACTTGACGTTGGCCAACACACCCTCAGCCGCTTTTTCCTTGGCACTTGGCATGATTCAGTTTTCGCAACTTGTGCCACACTCTAAATCCACCTACTAGCACACCTCTCTCGTATTCAAGTTTTTACGGTACTCAGGAAGGTTGGGTTCGGATATATGCTCTCCCCCATGGTGGCATATACCTCGCGCATAATTATGGAAGCTATTTCCGCTAGGGTAATAATAGTTTGTATTCAAGTTCACGATCTATTATACAAGTATGATATATTCTCATATCTAATATTGTGTGAAAAGACCATTGGCATCAATAACAGCTTGACATCTTGATGGCATACTTGGAACCAACTCCCTGAATTCATGCTCTCCCGCAGTACTCTACTCCAAGCTTCCTTGGCCGCCTCCCTCAATCTATCATATGACATATGTTCTGGAAAATTATCTTGCAGATAATTTTTCATTATATGCCATACTCTTTCAATAGGGTTTAAGTCAGGTGAAAAAGCAGGCCAGAAGATAACCTCAATACGTCTTTCTTGAAGCTCAGGTCTTGTATCTCATGCAGCATGGCCGGGTGCCCCATCCTGCATAAGCTTCAGATAAACCCCATCCCGCCAGCACAACGTAATATAGTACCCATGAATTATGGGAACTGTATGTACACTGTGGCTTTCTGCATTGTTGGGCCCCCAACCTGAACCCTTTTCCCAACATATGCCTGGACCTTGCATATTACCATGAAAACAACCCCAAAATAAACCCCACTTTCTCTGATGTTTTTCTACTATACAGGTAGCATCCCACTCTTCACCAGCCCTTCTGGTAATCCAAGTTCTGGTATGCCTTCCACCAGTAATCAATGTCCGAGTCTCATCAGTCCACAGGATAGAGTTCCATGGCTCCTGTATCCAGTTTGCATGCTCCTGAGTCCATTGCACATCAGCAAAAAAAAGTACCGTGCATTCTGGCTCTCCCCGCTCACCCCGTGCGCCGGACGTTCCAGGCGCTTATAACGTAAACTCCTGTTCTAGGTGCGTCCACCCGGGCTCATTCTGTCTAGAAGTGAAAGGGCCGAGTCCAATGCGTCCGGACGGGCAAGTCAGCGTCCGGACGCATTGGACGCGGCCCTTTTGCGTCCTGACGCATTTGACCCCCCCTGGCGCAGCCACCCCCCTGATACTCTACCCCCAGTGCCCAGCCTCTTCATCACTTTGCTCCCAATGCACCCGTTCCCATGCTGCCCTTTTGCGGACGTCTTGCGGCCGCGACATCCCTCCTTCCGGCCTCCCCCCCTAATACGCCCGCCCACCAGCTTTCCTTCCATGATACCCGCTCTCCTTTAACCCCATCACTAACCTCTCCCTGAATCCATTTCTGATCCGGAACCCCACCAACATCACATTCGCTTCTCCCACACTCCCGAATTCCCTCAGTGCTCTCGCGTATTCGGTGGACGTTTTCCGGTCATTACATCCTCCGCCCTCATCCCTCCCAATATGTTCTGCCCTTCCTGCTCTACCCTCTGATCCCAGCCCCTCCTCTCCCATATCCGGCGGACCTCCCCCCTCGCTTGCCCTTTCGTGCAGCTCTCTCCTCAGCTCTCCACATCCTGTCTCCTCTACTCCATGCCTCTCGCCGCCTCCCCGGCCTCTTACAGTCTGCTCGCGGGCTCCCACCGTCTTCCCCGGCCTCTTACAGTCCACCATCAGCAAAAATATTACCTTGCGTTCTGTGCGTTCTGTGCATCTGACGCACCTGACGCTGGAACGCAAATCGGGAACCAGGACGCAACCACCCTACCACACAATGCACCTGACGCAACCTGACGTAACACCAAATCCTCAGGACGCACCAGACGCAGCATCTAGTACTCAGGACGCACCGGACGCAGCACCTAATACTCAGGACGCCATCTGACGCCAGACTACATCTTCCTGAGATAAGCGAAGGGTGCCCCCTTTACTGCTTTCTGACTTTGGTCACCCGGGTCACAATACATTTCATTCTCTCAAACCATTAAATTTACTACAAGAAGGCTTCTATTGCTCTAATAAACAGGCAAATTCACATTCAAGCCTGAGACCGGCCTCCTCTGCCCAAGCCACCCCCGATAGCTCCATGGGGAATTGTCCAAGTCGCCTCAGGACATACCTGATACCTCTGTGTAGCTGGCGTCGAGCCCACCAATATCCCACAATCAGATCCAGGATCGGAGCAGTGGTTGTGGAGTAATCAGCCATCGAGTTCTGGTATCGCCAGGTAGTACCTATAAAGACAACACCCACAAGTGTCAGCGATTTCCTGAGTTCTGATGCGACAGAGACGTCCTTTATACCGCTGCGTAGCTGGCGTCGAGCCCAACGATCCCCCGCAATCAGATCCAGGATCGGAGAAGTGGTTGTGGAGGAATCCGCCATCGAGTTCTGGGATCGCCAGCATCCCATCCCATTCAGCCCTGTAACATCATGAATAAAGATCGCGGAGGGATGGATCCTATACCGTTGCGTAGCTGGCGTCGAGCCTAACAACCTCCCGCAATCAGATTCAGGATTGGTCCAACGGCCATGGAGGAATCTGCCATCGAGTTCTGGGATCGCCAGGGTACCTATAAAGACAACACCCACAAGTGTCAGCGATTTCCTGAGTTCTGATGTGACAGAGACGTCCTTTATACCGCTGCGTAGCTGGCGTCGAGCCCAACATCCTCCCGCAATCAGATCCAGGATCGGCCCAGCGGTCGTGGAGGAATCCTCTATTGAGTTCTGGGATCGCCAGCATCCCACCCCATTCAGCCCTGTAACATCATGAATAAAAGTCGCAGAAGAATGGATCTTATACCGCTGGATAGCTGGCATCGAGCCCAGGAACCTCCAGGTGTCGGATTCAGGATGCATTGTGTGGCTGTTGTGGAGTGTTGAAGCTGTGGCCCCGGAGTGTGGATGTCACGGTTGAGCCTGAGGACCGGGGTTGTGATGCAAAAAGTGTGTCGCGTCGCGTCCAGTTTAAGGCTAAGTGCCGAGAAACCACCAGGCACTATGCTAGACTTGAGAGTGTTATGGCTATCACTCGCTTTCAGACTGGAGTGAGCTGGCATTTTCACTCATTCAAAGATGTTGTTCTGAAAATAGAACTCTGAGTATGACTTGGGGTCTTTAGCGGAAATTTAAGATTAAGGGTATGATGGCTTTCTCACCAGGCGCCAGCACTAACTATATTTTTGTTGCCAAGAAATACTCCTTGCTCACATCTGGGCTAGAAGACAAAGAAGGCTGAAAGGAGAATCAGGGGGCGCCGGGGAGTGGTGAATCCTGATGTGCGATGGTGTTGAGGGTTAAGTCAGGATGCATGGGAGGCGGGGTTGCTTCGTTGCATGTGTCCGGACGGAACCCAGTATAGCCAAGGGACTCTAGACGCACCAGACGCAACCAGATGTGGCGCATGGGTACAGGACGCACAGGACGCACAGGACGTAGAGTCCAGGCTAGGAGAGTCAGGATGCAACATGAGTGTATCTGACGCAGGCCACCTTTTTGCTGATGACTCGCGGACTCCCACCTTCTTCCCTGGCTTCTCAGAGCCCCTCAGACTCATTCCCACGCCTGTCAACCTACAGCTACCCGCTAGACGACTTACCCAAACCTGCGCAGTTTGTAACCATCTGCCCGACACATTCCCATGCCTTCCGAACCTACAATTGCCTGCTAGATGCCTTACTTATACTTGCACGGCTTATAACCATCCGCGCAATTCATTCTGATGCCTTTCCTGCCCACCGACTCGCACACTACTATTGTTTGATTCCTGACCCTTTTAGCACGCGTAATTTAATTTAATTTTATTACATATATATACACGATCAGCGAGTGGTGATAAAACCATTCTCCCTATTCTCTCGATCGGTTTCTTCAACATGCAATTTCGCCTCCCCACGGTCTTGGAACTGCACTGCAACAACCAGTGCTCCCGGATTGGGCCCATGTTCTCGCCGCGGCACGTGCCGACCATGTCCTCCTCCTGTATCCACAAGGCCGCCAGCGGCCTCCAATTCATCCAGCTCGGTATCACTACCAAACTCCCGCCTGAATGTGTCCTCATCATTGTCATATCCCGCCGTCCTCTCGACCCGCTTTACCCGCTCCTTCGCGATTCTGGCCTCCAATGTCGTCCTTATCAGCTGGATTATTCGACCTTGCCAAACTCTTCCCGTTTTGCCCCAAGATCGTGTCTGATGTTCCAGCACGGCTATCTATCCGGTAGCTGACCTTTCACCCAACTCGAGTACTTGCTGTTTTCAAAAGTGTCAGTATGCCCGAGCCGTCGGGGGTTCCAGACACTTTCGAAACCTGCCAGTACATATTGTTTTTCTTACCCACGGAAGTGGCCCTTGTGAAAGCCACATTATCAATAGAGATGCCAGTCCGCCAACATCGCAGTGAATGACATAATATTGCGGCTGTCAGACACATGAACGGGCCATCGATGTTATTCAGGAAACCCTCATCCGTCATGCCTTTCCTTCTCGGGCCGGAGTAATATTGAGCAAATATCACACCAGGAATCTGGGGTGCTAGGAATCTAAGAGAAATTGGCTGTCCGCCGGATTAGATCGATTTACTCTTACTCCGCTTAGAAACAATCCCGACAAATGTCAAAATGATACCTCATAGCTGCCCGGCGGGCAAATGAACCTATCCTCCTCCAGTAGGTATTCCACTCTTCGTGGACAGGCTGTAGGATCCTCAATATTGAGCTTATAGAGTTCTGTTATAGCCTTCTTTGCTGTATGCAGATACTGAGAGCTGCATCCGCTGTGCTTTGCCCAGATGTGCAAATGAGTGACCAGCGGCCACTGCATTTAGTCTAGTATGAGATGTTGGTTATCGACCAAGGGTAACTTACCTGGTCATTTGAGGGCGGGGTAGTATCAGCAAAGTCGGGAAAGCCTAATTTGGTCCGGGCATTGCTCCACCATGTGCGGACCTCTTTGGTCAGGGTAATTGAGTCTGGAAACAGATTCACGAAGATTGTCCAGTCCCACATCTGGTCACGGGATCTGGCCAGAATGGTACGCTCAAGCCTGCTTGCCATATTTCGCCTACTGCTGACTTGCTGTCCTCCGCTATCCAATTCCCGCACAGTTAGATGTGGGTGACTTGGGGTTATCACTGGCATCGCAAGTGTATTCAAGTCTGTAGGCGAACGGGAGGGAATGGCAGATGTAAAACCGTTTTGGCTAACTCGTACTTGAGCAGACGTTCTCCGCCCGGGGTAACTAATCCTCCTGCTGGAATTCTAGGTATTCCCAGGGGTGATTGTCAGTATCAAGCGCTGCCAGCCAGCGAACTCATGCCCAATTGGTCTTTGCGCTCCCCGGGCCGACGGATGATCCATATCGTCCCTATGCTGGCCTAACTCGTTCTCCTCACTCTCCTCACTCTGGCCATCATTACCCTCATATTTCCCATCATTAGATTCTAGACTCTCATCCGCTGACTCTAAGACCTGCTGCCAGTTGTACAGGACAGGCTCTGGTACCTAGAGTCGTGAAGAAGCTGGCTCCTGCACGGCATCCCTCCTCCTACCTACAGTGGACCCAGCGATAACAGACTCAACACTGGGTGATGTTTTATAGTTAATCCGTCCCTGGACCCCGATCCCCGGAAACGTGCGCGAAGGACCTCCCTTTGCCTTTGCCTTTCCTGCCTCGATAAACGCGCTCGGTCCGCCATAAGCCGCCGCTGTTGTTATGACATAGTATGCAGGTGAATAGTGATAAAAGAGAATTGCAGTGTATGACGTGGGGGTGCAGGTGGTGTCAGGAAGCCTCTATTGGTCGGTAGCTAAGGGCACGATATGGGGTGTGAACTTGGAAGATCGAAATGGTCAGCCCAGCTTCCTTAAGAACTAAGGACATTCACAGTTCATCACTGGCTTTCATGTCCGCTGGCGTCAGCACACACCGCGCGTCCAAATTGCAGCTTGATACCTGATATAGGAATTTGCACCCGAAGGCTTGGCTGCACTGAGATTTCACTGGGGCAATACGAGTGTTAGGTACTTGGGTTTCCTGAACCAGATGAAAAAAGGTTTATCAGAATGTACGGACTAATCTAGTTTGAGTAGGTCTGCCAAGCGGACAAAAACAAATGCGGGTAATGCTAGGGCTTGGGCCCGGACGCTAATCTCAGAAAGTCAAAGCTGCCACTAAGACTCAAGGGATGAGATATAAGATGAAAAGCTAGGATAGGAATAGTAATGAAAGGGGCAACCCCGAACGAAAAACAGCTAGAGAAGAACAAGAATGATCCGCACCAGTTCAAAGAGCAAACCACTAAAGCCAGCAGAGAGAACATATACCAAATGAAAAAGAGCTGGAAAAGAGCAAGAATAATCTGCGAAGATTCCGAGAGCAGGTCCCACAAGCCGACCCGGTAAACGCAGAACAGCTAGTGGCCAACAAGAATGGTCTGCAAAACTCTAAGAGGGACCCCGTAGAGCAACAAAGTGTCCGTAGACTACATTGGGTTTGGGCAACTTGGAACGGCAACAGCCGGGCCAATCCAAACAAGAAATGTGCGGGAAAAAATACAAGGATAATTCGCAAAACTCTAAAAGTTAAACTCCAAATAAAAAATACCAAAAGGAAACACCCGCAGGATCTGCGGACAGTCGCAGGTCTAAATTAAGTATACTGATCAGGGCAAGCAGCCCAGAGGTAGCGGGCTAATCTAAAACAGCAATAGTCAGGAAACAGCGAGAATAACATGAATTCTAGATACAAAAGTGAAAACACAAAAAGGAAAAGGCGAAAGGTCCATAGTGGCCTAGTACTTGTAAATTCCTTGAAATGGACCTGCGCCCTCAGCTAGCTAGACATTAGCCACATTGGGCAGGGAAGGAGAGCTTTGTTCACAGAGCTAGTGAGCCAGGACAGAAACGGACATGAGCGGACTCTCAACACCCATTTCTGCCGGAACTGTGGCAGGCCTTGCCAACAGAATGGATGAAAAACCTGCAAGTTGTAACCGAAACTTACCAGGTGTGGAGTATGCACTCGAGTCGGTTGGGAAGTCAGCGGGCGGGCTTAGTTCTCGTCCGACTTCTTCAGCTGTCGGAATATCTGCACACACATTGCCGGTACGCGGATTGGAGGGGGAATGGCTTCTGCCGGGCATATCGACTTCTGTCGCCAATGTGTTGACAGGCTGCTCGGCCCCTGAGGCCAGCATCAAAAGATGCGCGGCTGACATTCTCACCTCTGCCAGCTCAAAGGCGGCAGAGGCATGATCGTGACCCGGATTGGGAGTAAACGGAGACGGACTGTTTCTCGCACTAGGCCTGTCAGCAAGTTGCCGACTCAGATTATGCTCCCCATTGCCTGTGTCAGGCTCAACCTCAATGCCGGCATCGATTGCCCCCACCTGGCGGGCCACCTTCCTCTGTGGTTCCGGACTTCCATCCGAAAGGTATGGCTCATCGGCCTCTTGCATGACCGCGAGGTTGCATTTACGACTGTAATTGGCTGGGGTCCGGGATGCTATCTTTAGGTCAGTCTCCCGTTCTCCTTGTCTACTAGACCTCAAAACACGAGTGCCCAAGTTAGCACAAGGGACAGAAGCTTGCGTACCAGAAGACTCTGGCTCTGATTCGCCAAAGTCTGCCCAATTGATGCGGTGTGTTCGCCTAGTCTTTTTTGTGGTATTACAGCTCCTGGTGGTCCTTGATAAGGTGGTTCGCTTTGCGGCCCAAGTGGATGACTCTGGCTGGTGGTCATCTGAGCTCTGTCCATTATCGCTACCAGCAGACCTGTCAGCCGAGGCGTCTGCAGGGGGGCCCTGGTTATCACGTGGAGCAAACCTAATCTCACCGGGAGGAGGAGTGCTATCCTCTGTATCATTCTTTCGATAGCAACAGAAGAGCAGATCCATTGGTTCGCTTGACGGATTCAAAGACCACCATATCCAGACAAGTCGGCTATTTGTGATTCGGATCATTTCAGCAAGCGGCAGCGGCTTCTCTGGATCGTCCTGCAGCAGACGTGTACCCTGTCTCGTCACACCAATAAGCATACAAAATCTGACTCCCGGTGCCATGGTTTTGTCTATGCCCGCTAGCAGGTTCAGAAAGGTGGGCTCAGCTAGCTCCATCCAGTAAACATGTTTACGACTTTGCCACTAGATCTTGTTTATCACGACAGGAAGTGGGCTGCTTGGGCGGACTACGGATGCTCATCTATCCAGAGACAGAGAGACCGCGGACCGGCGAGACCTGCAGGAGCTGTATTAGCATATATGGTACATCTTTATTGCGGACGCTTGGGGATAACTTACGATCATTTCTGGCAGGGGTGGGGTCCGTAACCGGAACAGCGGCAACAGGTGCTCTCATCATGTCTCTTAAGATACCCTGATATTTTTTTGCTATGTCCTTTAGCAAAAGGTCAAGGCATTCAGTAAAACGTTCGCCACGGGGGTTATCAGCCTGCCAGAGTCCCGACATCTGGCTAAAAGGCCGGAAGGTAAGAGCATGTGCCTGGATGGCCGCCCATTGGGCGGCAGTACTCTGCTTCCACCCTGGGATCCTGTCTTGCTCCATCTTATGTTTCATAGCATTTCGCCAAGCTTTATGCTCCGGACTATAGGTTCGTGGGTGGGGCAAGCCGCAAACATGCTTACACAAGGTAACATCGCCCTCTTTTTGAAAGGAAGCCAATTGTTCGAAAGTGAGACCAACCTTTGAGGCTGCCATTGTAAAAGTGATCGGGGTGGGGGGTGGTTGATGATTCAGAAAGAGGCTGTTTTTTGGGGGGGTTTAAATGGTCCCTCAGCGGATGGAGGATGGCCGCTAGTAGATGCTCGTACTTTTGAGCACGAAGGATTGTGGAAGATCCGAAAATGGAAATAGAGCGGGCTTGGCGGACGGTAAAGGGAGTTGTGCGGATGGTAATGGCTGTGAAGGGGCTATTGGCTAGGGAAACGCGGATAGGTAATCTGAAATGAGCTGAGGATACACTGGTGATACTACGGACGTGTGAGAGGTTGTGCTGAGCTTCGTGGGTCCTCTTAGGATGGGCTGGAGAATCGAGGTTGTGATTGTGATTGGGGAAAGGATTATGGAGAGAAGATGGAAGGGGGCGAAGAGAGAGCTTATATAGGCCGCACGAGGACGGTTTTAGTAGGGGTCGCAAGATTGTACCCTGTACAAACTTGAATATCTTGAAAAGTCACGTGACCCACCCACAATGACGATAGGTTTCAGATAAGGTTTTAAGCCGCAACAGAGCCGCATGGGAGCCGCGACCCATGAGCCAAGGCTCCCATAGTCTCAGCTCAACAAAGAACCGGTTTCACAAGTTAAACCGTGAATAACGGTTGGCAGCTTGAATTTCTGGACCCGACTAAACAAACTTGAAATTTTCTCGATTTACCCCTTGAGAGAAACTTACTCTTCACTTTGAAAGACAGAGTCCGCTGCAGCCGCTCAGCCCATCCGCTTACGCATCCGCCAGACTACTTGAAAGAGAAATACCACACACGATGACCTCAAAGACAACAAAGTGCCCTTATTGCAGGCGACGTTATCAACAAGCCGCTGCATATGAAAAACACCTTCAGAAAATGCATCTTGATATCGTTCTTTCCCTCAGCGCGATTGTGGACGCGGCTTCCATGCGACCTACTTTTGTTCGTGATGAACTTGAAAACCTGACTGACTCAGAATACGAATCTGATTGCAGGCTTGAGATTCCAGATTTCCATACAGCAAGTGGTGAGATAGATGATATGCAGAACGATTCAGACACGGAAGACGTTTCCCACCCACCAGTCGGCGTGCGCCCTTCAGGTCATGAAACTATTCCCGGTGCCGGCAGACCACTCAGCGAAGTTGCTGGCTATACGCGCACGACAAGGCCATGACCGATGACCCTTGGAGCCCTTTCTCATCTGAAAACGACTTTAATTTGGCGAGCTGGTTTGTCCGGAGCAAGGTAGCCAAGTCGCAGGTCTACGCGTACTTTGCGGATGGTTTAGCCGGTACCGATAGCAGATCATTCCGGTCCGCCTATACCTTGGGACAACACCTCGACATACTAGACCTATTTCGTGAATACTTGGTGTGGGCAGAAGCCAGTATTGATGATGGTCGACATGCAACAACTTTCTATTATCGAAATTCTATTGACTGTGTCTGCTACCTGATCCGTCAGGTCACGTATAGCTGAGATATGGTTTACGCACCTATTCGAGAATATGATTCAAGTGGGGAGCGATTATATTCAGAGATGCATACGGTGGACTGGTGGTGGGATATGCAGGTATGAGATAGGTCCTGCCAAGTTCTTGGAGTGGGGTTTCCAGTGCTAACAGCCCATTCCGTTCCTTGGTAGAAAGCTTTGCCCGCCGGGTTCACAGTGGTGCCCATTATCCGATTGTCTGACCAGACGCAGCTTACCAATTTCTTCGGAGATAAGAAAGGCTGGCCGGTATACATGACGATCGGCAATATCGTTTCGAGGACAAGAAGCAGCCCTGCCAAGATGCCAATCGTGCTTCTGGCATTGCTTCCAGTACCGCCAAAGTTCACTGGCGAATCAGCCTGTGCCAAAGAAGCCCAGCGGCAGACCAACGCGGATGTCCTGCGGGCTCTCTTCCATCTTGTCCTGGCACCATTACAGCAGGTTGCCCGAGAAGGAACGGTAATGGATTGTGCAGAGAGCAAAACACACCTTTGTTTTCCCATTTTGGCAGCCTGGATCGCGGATTCTGCTGAGCATGCAGCCTTGCAAGGAATAGGCAGCAAGTAATGCCCAAAGTGTGAGGTTCCGTACGAGGAGCTCGATTGGGATCCGCGGCGGATGTATGAGACCCGCGACTACATGCTATATAGAGAGAAAGCCTTGAGGCATGAGTCGGCAGAAGCGGCCGGCATTGCAGAATAATTTCAGCGGTTGGGCGTGAAAATAGGAAACAATGTATTCACGGAACTCGACCGAGTGAGCCCCGCGGACCTACACAAGCCGGACCTCTTGCACAACATCTATCTTGGCTTATTCAAACATATGATGGAATGGGTGGAAGGATTCCTGAAAAAGCATAAATGGCACCAGGCGTTCGACGATGCTTGGAAAGAAATTTCTCCTTACCCCGGATTCAGCGTACCGAAAAAGGCCTATAGCGAAATCACACAATGGCAAGGAAAGGAGATGCGCAATCTCGGCCGTTGTATTTTAGCCGTATTGGAGTCCGCATTGCGAAATCCGGACAGTTCTCAGTATCAGGATTTCAAGAGCGCTTTGACGTGTGTTTGCATGCTGGTGGACTTCACTCTCATGGCTCAATATCGCAGTCATACACCAGACACACTTTCCTACATGGAAAGCTACCTGCAGATATTCCACTGGACAAAGGACATTTTTCTTGAGTTCCGTACCTCAAAGGCTACCCGCACTCAAGCAAATTGCCAGGATCGGGAGCTAAGGGAACTAATGGCCCATCAGCGTGCTAAAGAAGTCCACCATAGAACTGTCGCTAATCGCCGTCGGCTGGCTGATCAAGACAGGGTTGAAAGGTCTGATCGGCGGGCAGATTTGATACGGCGTGAGAACCACTTCAACTTCATCAAGATGCACTACCTGACTCACTTTGCCTCCCACGTACGGCGTTTTGGATCCATATCGATGTATTTCACCGAGATCGGTGAACTAGCACATAAGGATCAGATTAATGATAGCTACCGCAGCTCAAACAAGAATGAAGCCGCCCGACAGATCTTGTCACACTATGGCCGCCAGCACGCCCTAGGAATAAGGTTGCAGACAATAGAAGCACTTTCGAAAGTTGAAGGTGTGAGCGTGGTAGAAGATAGTGGGATGGAAATGCCGGCAGTTTCAAGTCGCAGCACACCTCGCCGGGTTCTTAAAGGCCGTATGAAGAACACCAGCACGCTGACCGAATTATGCACAGCCCTCAATATCCATTATTCCAACATGATAGAGGATATACTGCGTTTTATCAGGCAGACTGCTGCGCATGACCGGTGGTTGCTTGCGGACCCCGCCGAACTGGGGTTACTTCCTGTAGAAGGATTTGCTCAGCCTGAAATCCCAGTGCCTGACTTTCAGGAAACTGACAGGTTCCTGATCCACCGGGCCCGCTGTACTGGAACAAAGGCATTCCGCAACGGTGGCTCTAGAAACGATTGGGTGTAGGTCCAGACTGATGGGGAAGCGAACTATCGAGATTTACGAGGTCGCGTGGTGGCTCTGTTGCTAGCACTTTTCAAGCTACGAAATATTCTAACTGAGGCCGCAGCTGTTCATCGCCTGGCATTAGTTTGCATACTTGATCCGATCAATGGTGCCAGATTTCACATTCCGAGCGGACATATTCGAGTCGGCAACTGGATCAATAGTCGAGACATGTGAATAGTCAGTATAGGGGCAGTGATTGGACAGGCGCAGGTAATTCCTAAAGGTGAGAAGCAATGCATAGTGAATCATAGGAGTGATCTGAGGACGTTTAATGAAATATATTAAATTGGTCTATCAAATTATGTACAGTATTTATTCGGCCGTGTTGAAACTGGGCACTTAAGGTGGCAGTTCAGGTATAGAGTGTCCTGCTTCAACTTGGCCGCGGGAGTACTACACGATCCGCGGGCATTTAAGGGAATGTTTTAAATAGGTTGAATTGTTCTGCATGAATATATGGCCAAGTTGAAGCCGTACGCTTAAGGTGGCAGTGCCCATATTCAGTGTCCGGCTTCAACTCGACCGGAGGAGTACTACACGATCCGTGGGCATTTAAGGCAATGTTTTAAATAGGTTGAATTGTTCCACACGAATATCCGGCCGGGTTGAAGCCGGACACTTAAGGTGGCAGTTCCCATATTGAGTGTCGGCTTCAACTCGGCCGCGGGAGTAATACATGATTTGCGGACATTGAAGGGAATGTTTTAAATAGGATGAATTGTTCCGTATGAATATACGACCAAGTTGAAGCCGTATACTTATGGTGGCAGTGCCCATATTGAGTGTCCGGCTTCCACTCGGCCGCAGGAGGACTACATAATCCGTGGGTGTTTAAGGGAATGTTTTAAATAAATTGAATTGAATAGGCGGCCAAGTTGAAGCCGGCGACTTAAGACAGAGATTCCCGTAGAAAGTGTCCGGCTTCAACTCGGCTGCCTCAGTTCTGCGGATGATTAATGCGAAACTATGCTCTCCTGTGGGGAGGGAAGCCAACCAAAGTAGGGGGTCTGCAGGGCGGCCGTGCCGGGTGTCTTGTGAACAGTAAGGGAATTATGGAAGTGACCGTAGGGTGCAGACTAAGAAAAAAGCGACGTAGGATGGCAGCAGACAGAAGCGGATAGAAGCGAACAGATCTAGGTCGCCAGAGGTGGGAGGGTAGCAGAGATGGCCGCCGGACACGTGCAACTGCAAGAAGTAGGCAGGAGGCCAGTAGACGAGAGGTTAAGGGGGCGGATACAAGAGGGAGGCACTAGGAGGGGGTGGGGCCGCAACAAGCGCGTCGGATGCTGTGGAGGGAAAGTGGGGCGTCCGGGTGCATCAGACGCAAGAGATGAAAGGCAAAGAAGGCACGGGAGATCCGGGAGGACAGGATGCAAAGAGCCGACGCTATTCGTCCGGAAGCGGGCTCTGTCCGTCCTGAGAAAATGGTTTTTTTGCTGATGCAGCCAGATTGCTTAGTTCCTTTCTGAGATTGGAGGCTTCTTCATTGCTAGGCGCCGCTGAAACCCTTTCTTCAGTAAAGCTGACCAGATGGCTTTTTTCCCCACGCCAAAATCGAACTCGTCAGCCAGTTGCTGAAATGAGAGATGCTGATTCCGGGCAGGCATGCAGACATATGCAACCAGGTCCACAATTTGTGCTTGGGTAAGAATGAGTAGGCAACCCGGGTGCTTGGTTGGAGTCGCTGGACAAGCCCGGGCAGGAGAGGAGACCTAACCGATCTGTTGCAAAGAGAAGCCAGTGCTCTTCTGGATTTGCACATACTTCCAGCCAATAGAATGGAGAAGGTGGCAGTCATGGCGCTGATCACGCGTGAGGTGAGCAGTTCTTGGATGTGCTGCAGAAGGAGGAACAGACATATTGCTAGCCTGAAGAAAAATAAAGATTTCTGGAATAATTGGCAATATCTGAATATGAAGATAGCTTAAACAGACTGTTGCTGAATAGAAATTATCATGAAAAAATTTCACCTTTCACACCCAGAACTGCCTAGCAACCTTACCCAATCCGTCCTCACCCCCCCTGTCCCTAGCTTACACCCTTGTTTGTGGAACGTACAAAACTTAGGCCCTGTACCTCCGTCCGTAGGGATAGGCATCGAATCACTCCAGCCACAGTATCCCTGCAACAGGGACCCTCTCATCATAATATGATACTTGCTGGTAGCACTATCTCCACCCATCATAGCGGGGAGACTGTCGACAAACCTTCCACCGCACACTTAGCCCCTTTACCCCTCACGAGCCTCTCCATCTCCAACGCGCCCTCTTTCTCCAACCCATACTATAAAGCCCCCCCAATATTTTTTCCGTATTGGGGAATCCACGCAAAACCGGACCTCTCGGATTGCGCGACGTTGCTCGCTCTGAAGTTATTTGACGACAACTACAACCTTGAATCCCCCACGATCATCTCGAGGGCATAGGAGCCGTGTATTTACCGTATTGATTTCGCTAAGGTTTCGCTACTCAACGGCCTATACCATATATCCGTCTTTGGAATTGATGGAATTGTAGTGTGTTTGGTGGAGGTGAAAGGTTGTGATATGAACAAGAGAGCCAGGATGGGCGATACACCTCTCGGATGGGCTGCGGGAAATGGGCACGATGAAGTGGTGAAACTACTACTCGGCAGGCACGATATTGACCCTGATAAGCCGGGCGAGGGCGGTCAAACACCGCTGTCGCGGGCTGCCTGCAACGGTCATGATGGACCTGTGAAAATGCTCCTTGGGCGAGATGACGTCAACCCCAACGAGCGAGATAGTTCCGGCGAAACACCACTCTTGCTTGCTGCCTACGAAGGACACGAGGAAGTTGTGAAAGCGTTACTCGGACGAGACGACATCAACTTCTACGAAGCGGATGAATACGACCGATCACCACTCTTGCTGGCTGCCGGCAATGGGCATGAGGGAGTTGTGAAAATTTTACTCGGACAAGATGACGCCAGCCCCAACCAGCCAGATGAAAACGACCAAACACCACTCTGGTTTGCTGCCTACGATGGGCACGAGGGAGTTGTGAAAATATTACTCGGACGGGACGACATCAACCCCGACAAGCCAAACGAGGATGGCCAAACACCACTCTTGGCGGCTGCCAGGAATGGGCACGAGGGAGTTGTGAAAATGCTACTCGGACCGGACGACGTCAACCCCAACGAGCTAGATATATCCGGCCGAGCACCACTCTGGTATGCCGCCGACAATGTGCACGAAAGAGTTGTGAAAACGCTGCTCGGACGGGACGACATCGACCCCAACAAACCTGATGAGGACGGCAAATCACCTCTTCTGCAGGCTGCCTACTATGGGCGTGAGGCAGTGGTCAAATTACTACTCGGCCGGGGTGACATCGATCCCGACATGCCGGATCGCCAGGGCCAAACACCCCTGTTCTGGGCTACTCAGAATGGCCACGCAGGAGTGATATCTCTACTACAGACCCCAACATCTGCCACCCACAGCCCGGCTTAAGCCCAAGGAGACATTTCCCTCTTTACGGCATTTCAAACACCATCCCAATAACCTTTGTGCCATTTTCGCAAGGACCGCACCATCTACAAGCGCGTTTATCGCCCCCACCGCCTCCCTCCTCCCACCGCCGCCTAACCTTCTCCTACAAATTGAGGCTACCCTGTTATAGTTGCCGTCTTGCACTCCCTCCCCGAGTCAGCCGCCACAGAAACATTACTTGAAATTTCTTCCTCCTCTAAAGCAAATCATACCCAATGGGGGTGCACGCGTCTGTCACATACCCGCCCGATCCCCCTTTCGGTTTCTTCTTATGCAGTCAAGTCAAGATTTGTGGGCTCCTGTTTCAAATCTAGAATTTAGCCTGAGTGGAGGGGTGTCTCTGGGTGTATTGAAATAAGCTAGCGTGGTTTTTTTGTTCATTTTTTTCTCTAGAATTTATTGTTACGCTGGGTGTCGAGATATAAGGGGGGGAAATATATAATTCAAGTATTTCTGACAGTCATGCAAAGCGGCGTGACTACTAGTTGTGAACAAATAATGTGTCATCTGTCCGTACTTTAAATCCAAATCCAAGTCTATTCCTGGCGTACCAAACAGGACTTAGAGTATTGCGCCGACTTGTTTCCACTATAGACATGGTCCAGTACTGATCTGGGATGCCCTCCAGACCTGGGTATCGAAGAGATGTTGCGGGGCTGTCCGCACTTTTGATATCTGTCAAGGGCGATCACTGCGTAAACTCCAAGAATCTGCTGCGCAGCCAAATCCTTCCGCGCCGTCTTATATGCCAATACGACGAGCGATTCCGGAGAGATGTACCCCGCTCATATTAGCACTTTTCAATCCCCCATACTCGACCTACCCCCCAGATCACATTATAAAAATGGGTTTTATAAACTGAGCTCAACAACCGCTGTTATAACATCTACCCTTTCGGTCACCAGGGCGTGGCTCAAATGCTGGATATCCCTACCTGCATATAGTAACTAGGTGAATAATGTTGCACCCGATCAAATACGGTACCGAATGGCGGAGAATGTGGATAGCTTGCAACTCAGTTCTCTGATGTCCATCACTCCAAACTAAGGATAAAAGCAGGAGCATGAATGAAATCATCCTTGTTTCCCATGAATCACCACACATGCCCATTTTCCTCCACGCATGTCCCGGCCTCTAGCTTGCTTCCATGATATGATAACAAAAGAAGAAAATTCCCTGCAACGATCCCCTCACGAAATGGCTGCAGAGTCAAGACTCGCGCACTTTACGCAGCTCATTGGACTCTTCGGCATTTGAGTGCTGCCGATTACTACATTCCAAAGATTCACTAATGGAGGCATCTCCAAGACCCTGGACCTTGCGAGACGGAACTCCCATCAGATCGTGTCAGGCGGCATCAAATCATTTCTAACAAATAGGGACTTGTCCCTCGAGTATATCCTGTATGCTAACATCATTCGATAAGATTCAAAGGTCCATGGTGCTGCGTAATATCGACTTCCCAGTATTCAGTGCTCAAATAGTCCCGTAGGTTAGCTTGTTGAAACCGCTTGAAATAGTATTGAACCCAGTTGACATAGTACCGGAACTTATAACTGTAAGGTATAAAACCGGAAAAGTGTATCTCAAACGTAATATCTAATGCTAGGGAACAGTTTCTTTTACTACAGGTTTTTCGTATTGGAGGGGGTGCTGGCAATTCAGACTTCCCCCGACCCCTTACATCTTCATTGGGATGGAACGTATTTTTTTTATATTGACCGGGGCAACGTCTCCTAGTTGGCTCACAGCAAATCGCCATACTACATCATATTTAATCGTATCATGTGCTGTGTAAAATTAGCAGTCAAAAAGGTAAAACTTAGACGAGTGATGAACTGTGACGGGGTTACAAAACAAGGAAAGGAAAAATCTTAATGATGGTGATAACTCACTCACCGGCTTGAAAATAATAGCGGCCAATTGTCGCAGTTGTTATAAGCAGACTGGAGCGAAGTTGAGGGTTTTTTTCTTTGAACCTACTACACTATGCTAACCCCCAGTAGTTTTGTTCATGTTTTGGGGTATAGGGTACTAAGAATCTCACTAGATATTTTCTCTGGGGTAATCTATGGCAAAGGCATGATCAGGTTGTGATATCACACTGCGTTGTATTGTAAGACTACTGTACTTGGTGGCTAGGGCAGACGTCAGAAATAGTGTACCTACATTCAGATAACCCAGCAGGAGGCGCTGCGGGAAGGGCGTCTGGGGTGTATCGGAATCGCGAAGGGCTCTGCTGTGATGGGTAAAGTTAGGTGGAATGTGGGGTTTTCAGTGGGTTTATTCATAAAGCATGACGTGCTTGTATATATACCGGGCGAGCTGATTCCACATGAAGTGTACTGAGATGTTGGGCCGTCGAGGTACAATACTTGTGCAGTGCCGCAGGGTAGAACTTAAAGAGGAATTGCATCTGCTACTGATACGGCACGCGCAAAGAGGGTGTTGTGGGAATAAATTCGGGGTGGATTGATGAGCGACCTTGAAGCACCGGCTTGGTCTCACAAAACACTTCACTTTTCTCCCCCCCCTAGTAATTCTGGTGGTGGACAGGCTCTGCCACCCACTGCCTACAATGCTAAGCAGTGGAAAAGGGAGGATTTCTCTACCTTTCAGTACTCTCTTTGAACACGGACAGTAGCGTCCGGAGCAACTGCCGGCCAGAAGTCACACACCCCTTCCTGGCTGTCATTACTAGAGCCCAAGCTATGCCGTCAGGGCATTCAGGACAGCCAAGTCGGGATTATAAAGAAATGACTCTTAAATTACGAACTTAGAAGTTTAGAAGCTGGCTCCTGGGTAAGGGAGATGGATATGAGACGTAGTCATATATTACTGTGGAGATCTGGGAGGGGCAAGATTATATTTAGTAATAGGGGCGGAGCTTGAGGCATGGAAGGAAGAGGCAAGTGCTGATTATTAACGTTGGCAGGTTGTTTGGCACAGTGGTAGACGATAGAAAGAGAATTCACACGGAACTTAGACACCTGGCTCAGCTCTTCAAATTCGCTGTAACTAAAAACAAAAAAACTCATGACAGATTTTTTTTTTTTTGTTAAATCCTTGAATTTATTTGTAAAAAATACGGGAAAATCCCGGCAAGCACCCTAAAGTATGGCCTAGAAAACCCAAAAACATAAAAAACTTCATCACCTCCTACATAAAACAAATATATAATAAAACCTTATCACCTTCATCCATCATTGCCCACTACAGGCCAAAACAAATTATGATCTCAAATCATTATCTCTCGTAAAAGGAAAAACTCCTAACCTAATAGGAAAATTAATCAAATTTCTCATAACATGTACGGAAAACTCCTTCATCAGAGCCTTCCCTGGTTTATCGCCTTTCCATAGCATAGAATCTCTACGTATGTTGAATATCTCAGGGTCTCTTCCCCGCCTCTTAACTTCCAGGGCCGGGCATGTCGTAATTATATGCTGAAAGGTCTGGTCATGCTGTCCGCATCGATCACAACGTGGGTCCTGATCTTGGTTCAACCAATCTTTCTGTGCTTTTAGGTAGCTTTTGTTCGCTCGCATTTGATGTATTCTGCCGGCCTTAAACTTTGGGAGAGTCATGAAGTACCAGCATTCCCTATACAGGGGTCTGTATTCATAGTACGGTGGGTATTCCCAGTCCACCCATGCCTTCTGTATCCTCTTTCGGACTGCATCCTTAGCTTCAACCCAGGATTTGGCTGCCTGTTCCGTTACCATAGATAGCCTGTTTGGTTTCATCGGGAGGGGTCTTGCGGTGTAAAAAGACGCCGCTATCGCTCCCACTTCGTCAATCGGAAGCCGGACTTGTGCTGATGTCGTGGAGGTTGAGTTCCAGACCTTCGGGCGCATGCCCCCTTTATTGTTGTCAAAAGCTTGTCTCCTATTCGTTGGATACCTATAATCATCGACCACAGGATAGCCTCCAGGTAGCATGGCTGTTGCTATGTTGTTGCTTAGGATCGCCGTAGTGATCCTGACCGCCGTCATTTCCCTAGTCTGTCTTATATACAGCTTAATGGGTCCCAGGCACGCTTCAGCAGATACGACAGTGATGTTGGTTGCATAGAAAGCGTTGGTGATCCACCGAAGGACTCTGTTCCAGAACTTTTGCATTTTGTCGATCATTGTTACTGTTGGGTCGAATATCTCAGCCCCGTATAGCAGTATAGGTAGGATTATGCCCTTCGCTAAGCGCCTGGCCCCAGAGGGGGTCAGGCCTTTTCCGGGCATTGACAATCTTTGTATTCGAAGGAAAGCTGCCTGGACCAGCGCCAGTCTTTTCGTAAAGTGCGTTGAAGTCCCACCGTTGTCTGTGAGCCAGAAACTAAGCCATTTTATCGCTTTTCCTGCCGGCTGGACAACGTGGGACTGAAACATTATTGGGCACTCCGATCGGTCCCCCTTCTCCCTTCGGGTTCTCCAGTGCATCATTTCGGTCTTCGCAATGCTGAAGGATAGGCCTAAACTAGCAGCTGCAGAGTTAATACTCTGGACCCTTTCCTCCAGTATTCGTGTGTTTCGGTACCAACTCGTTAACGCGACCGTTATTTGAATATCGTCTACGTATGAGGATGTGAATGTGTCCGTTTGTTCACCGTCGGGGTGCAGAGACCTGACGTATATTATGAACAGTAAGGGTGATAGCGGTGACCCTTGAGGGAGGCCCTTGTTAACCACGTTCTGGGTTCTAGGGCTGCCCGGGTAGGCCAGCGCGATTTCTCTTGTGCATATGAAGTTGGATATCCAATCGGCCAGATACTTGGGCACCTTTTCATTGGCACCTAGTAGGTCGATCAGTTTTTTGTGATTAACATTATCGAAACCCCCTTTGACGTCCAGGAAGACTGAAGAGACTTTCTTCCCTACAAACTGGGACTCGCGTATCGAATGGTTTAATGACAGAGCTGCATCGACTGTTGACGTCTGTGGTAGGCTCCCCGTCTGCTTGATGCAGTACATGTCAGTCTTGTAAGCAATCGTCATCAGCCTTTGGTTGACGATCCGTTCCGTGATTTTCGAGAAGGTTTGCATCAGGGCAATGACCCTGAAGCTCGCGCAATCAGTATAGTCCTTTTTGCCAGGTTTTGGGAGTATAATTCCGATTGATTCTTTTAGCATTGGCGGGTGGATGCCCCATTCTAGCATGTCCTCTACCAACTTTGGTATTATACCCTCCTCAATCCTGTGTATGTTCTTCCATACCCCATACGGTACCTGATCCGGTCCCGGGGCTAATCGGTTGCTGCATTTCTTCAACGCCTCAGAGACTTCCCCTGGCGTTACTCGACTATCCTCTTCAAGCTCTTTCCTTTGGAATACTTTCAGGGGTATCGGGTCGTGGCTAGGTGGGAAGAAGTGTTCCATTATTTTTTGTGAGGTCTGGTCGAGGCTATCATTATGTCCGCCAGGGATCTTCACCGGTTGTCTTTGCTTTGTAAATTGGTGAGCCGTCCACACATCGTTTTTTTTGGCGTTGGCCAACAATTCGTTCGAGTGTTTCCTTTTCGCCCGATCTATTGCCTTTTTGTATGCTCTTTTTCCATCGTTCCTTTCTTCCATCCAGCTCCCGTCCCGCCTTACCCGCCGGGCACCTGAGGCGTATACTCTTCTCAGTTCGGTGATATCTGGCGTCCACCATGCCTTCGACCATCTAGTTGGGGTTTTTTGCGGAGCCCGGTTTTTGACCATCTGGATCAACCTTTGCAGGTTATCTCCAAAAACCTTTTCTGCATTCAAGTTCTCCGCCTCATAAATCTCTTTATACTCGTCACCTACTTTCAAGTATCTCCGCAGGGCCGACTTGATTACGGGGTTAGGTTCCCCTTTCTCGTCTTTCCAATCGATCCTTTCCCAGTCTGGTGCCGGCCTTGCGAGCCCAACTCCTTCTGAGTCTAGTTCGATGACAATGATAATGTGGTTCGAGCCTGATCTTTGGTACACATCTTCCCATCGCGATATTCTGGCCAGCAACGAGTTGTTCGCCAGAGTGTAGTCGATGCCGGAGGGTCAGTGTATTATAGGGTTATCTGGAAATCTCGTGTATATTCCAGGTGTGTTGATTATGTTGTATCCGCGTAACGCCGCTAGTCTCATGTAGTGCTCTCCCCTTCTTCTCTCCCCTGGTTCGAGGCTCCTCAACGGATCGGTGTATGCAGTATGTATATTCAGGTCTCCAACCACCAGGGTTAGTTCGTTCGTTTCGACAAACAGGTCTTCGGCGGTGACTGTGTGGTCCCCCTCAGCCTGTCGGTTGTAGGTGTTAATTATTCCAAGCGATCGGTTATTGCCCAGCAAAAACCCCTCCTTAGCAAATATCCTCAAGTACAAAATATCTTGGTCTCTAGGAACCACAACAAACGAAATATCAAGTAAAACTCTCAAAGAAACATAAGTGCACATTCGCACTTTGGTAGTTGTTAATGAAATACATTCGTATCCTGGAACCCTTAAGGGTTGTCCATTATACAACGGCGGATCCTGAACACATACAAAGGAAATATCAAACCCCTTCATAATATGAAATAACGAAATAAATACTATTGCTCCCTCTGCAATTATGTTGCGCTATCTTAATTCTCCTTCTTCTCGGTAATATGTTTTGAGCGTTAGTTCCCCTCATACTGGCCCAACGGCCTGATGATGGGGGGTTTGCGCAGCATGGTTGCTCTTGGCTAGGGCGGCCATTCGCAGGTCATACTTCTCTTTCGCAGCTTCTTTCACTCTTAACTTCTCAGGGCAGGTAGGGTCCAGTGCGGAGTGTGCTTCTCCACAGGCTGGGCATTTAGCGGGGGTCATAAGGCAGCAGTTGGGAATAATCCTTCTGTGTCCTTTGCATGAGGTCTGGTGGCATTTATGCTCCTTTTGCGTGTGCGCCTTAGAGCATACCGGGCAAATATCGCTTTGGGCTTTGCAGCCTGCAATGGGATGTCCGAACTTCCAGCATTTATGGCATTGTGTAGTGGCTGACGCTTGCCACATTACCGCCGACGTTTTGAATTTACCCATGAAGAGTACCGAAGGTGTGACGTTGTCAATTTCGGTTTCAGGGATTCTGACTATTATAGAGGTAGCTTTCTTGTCCTTCCTGTCCTCCTTATTGGGTTTCAGGAATTTGGCTCCGGCTATCTCAAACCTGTGTGTGACTCGGAAAGCTTTCCTAACTTCTTCTTCCAAATCCTTTGTATTGTTGGGGATCGCCGTTAGCGAGACGCCATGGATGATCACATCCACGTCCATTGGGGCCCTCTTAAAAGGAAGGTACTTGTGTAACAATCCTATTGTTAGGTCGTTAGGCAACAGGCAACGATAGTCGTTTCCTAAGGTTAGCACGTCTTCTCGTCTTCAATAGGGTATAGGGAAATACTATCTCTTCAGATAGTACGGGACTGGCTTGCTTGTCTGAAGGATCCGTTGAAGGATACTATCTCATCAGATAGTAAGATGGATGGATTAACGTGCTTGATAGGACTATCACAATAGTCCTATGTTCGAGCGGCCCGTCGAGACTATCACAATAGTCTTCGGGTTCTTAGAGCGTAGGATCTTGTATAGGAGAACTATATGTAAAGAGAGTAAAGTGTAATCGTATTGCAATATCTTAAGTATAGAAAAGTACTTAGATGGTTGCGTGAAGATCCTATCTCTTGGTCGTTTTTTTCTTTTTTTTTTTTTTTTTTTTTTTTTATAAATTCGTTATTATTTTTAAA
>Ga0307517_10000977_pt1 | contig 48466 bp, 27 predicted proteins | sample 23_EM_MG_FD_194515 | JGI IMG/M metagenome (GOLD analysis project Ga0307517, IMG submission 194515) | Populus trichocarpa ectomycorrhiza microbial communities from riparian zone in the Pacific Northwest, United States - 23_EM | ecosystem: Host-associated > Plants > Roots > Unclassified | place... | reverse complement strand
GTCCAACTGAACCGCGCTATCCTGCTGGCTCAGTTGAAGGACCTCACCGGGGCCATCGATACCATCCTCGATATTCCCCGGATCAACGAGCTGCTGAAGAACCATTATATCTATCCCGCCGTACTGGGAGACCTCTATGCCAAGGCCGGGAATGCGGGCGAGGCGAAGCGTTATTTACAGGATGCGTATCAGCTTACGCCGTCGCTGGCGGAGAAGAAATTGCTGAGGGAGAAGATGGAAAGAATATCCCGGCATTTTCCCGGATTTTAACTTAAACATAAAATCCGTAAACTAGCGTTTATCCGTATTTTTATCCTTTATGGCAAACAAGGTCCTGCGTTCTATAGTTCGTATCACGCTTAGAGTATTTTTGGTCTTATTGGTCTTCGCGATCATCGTAGTGCTGGTATTCGACCGGCTGGTGCAATTCCGGATGAACGACAAGGATCTTACTGCCTGGTTCAGGGCTAAAAAGGTCGAACCCCATATCAGCTATTATACCGCGCAGGGACGCTCGATCCGGTATTTCGAGAGCGGAAACAAGGAAAATGCCACGATCCTCTTTATTCACGGCGCCCCCAGCTCCCTCAGCTACTGGCGGGATTACCTATCCGACAGCAGTCTGCTGGACAGGGCCAGTATGTATGCCGTCGACCGGCCGGGTTATGGGTATTCAGGGTTGGGAGACCCGATGCCGGATATCGCCAAACAGGCAGCCATTATTAAACTCATTCTCGATAGCCTGCACCAGGCGCATCATCCCGTCATCCTCGTAGCCGCCTCTTATGGTACGGCCGTCGCCTGCCGTGTCGCCATGGACTATCCACAGCTGGTGGACGGCCTGGTATTGGTGGCCCCGGCCCTGGGGCCGGGACTGGAAAGGATATTCTGGTTCACCCATATCGTGGAATACCCGCCGATACATTGGGTAGTACCCCGCATGCTGAAGTCCGCCAATACGGAGAAAGTGCATCACGAGGAAGAGCTGAACGCCATGCTTCCCCTCTGGCCGCATATACGGGTGCCCGTTATCTATCTCCAGGGCTCGAACGACGAGCTGGTATTTACCTCCAATGCAGCATTTGCCAGGGCCCACCTGGTCAATGCCCCTTCGCTGGATATCCGGATGATCCCCGGCCGGGGCCACCTGATCGCTTTTTTGGAAAAAGACAAGATCCGGAAAGCCATCCTGGATATGCTGACGATCACCGGGGAGCCATCCGGCGTCCTGCCAAAGACCCGAACCGCGCAGAAATAAGCCGGTCGTAAAACAGCGCTCACCGATAGGAAAACGTCCTTTGTACATGCCGGAAACTAATGCCAATTTTGGCGGAAACCGGTTTTTTTAGTATATTCATGTACCAACTCACATGAGGCTACCATTCATCACTTGTAAATAAAAAAGTATGAAGAGCCTTCTTTTCCTCGCCTGCTGCCTGATGGGTTTTCATCCCCGAACAGCCCCTTACGGCGAAGCAGCCAAAAAAGCACCCGATTTCCTCGATCCGACCGGCACGTATATTCTAAAAGGAACGATCGAGAGGAACAGGATCATGGGGCATTCCGGGGAGATCCGGGTAAAGCTGCTGGATCCCGGCCAGGTGGCCATGTCCTTTTACATCAATAAAGGATATCCCGGCTATGAGTCAGGGGCTTTCACCGATACGCTGGTTTACAATAACCTTAACCAGGCTTTGTATTCTCCTCCGGGCGACCGCGCCTGCACCATCTATTTCTGTTTCCAGCCGTATAAAGCGGAGACTATGCAGTTCTATAAAGATTCCTGCACGGGATGCGGCTTCGGGAAAGATGTATTGGCCGCCGCCATCTTTAAAAAACTTTCCAGCGAGCCTCCTGTCATCCAGGACCTTTCGGGAAGGGATAGAACGCCTTAGTGTGCGGGTGGCGGGCAATTCACTTCATTCATTCTACCGCCCGGTCTATTGAACGGCAGGGGCCGCAGCTGCATTTTCGTAAATACTTTTTCTCCTTCCCTGATCTTTATGAATTGACGGGGAGCAATATTTTTAAAGACCTGGACCAGGCCAGTGGCTGGCCATTTGATCCTGAGCTCGTCGATCATCGAAGCCTTCCCGATGCCGATCTCCTTTCTCAGGGGCGAAGCGCCGAAGCTGCCGCCTGAATTAATATCCGCGTATACCGTACGGCGGGCGCCGTTCTCCGTGAAAGTAAGGGCCAGGCGGGCGCCCAGCGCGCAGCGATTGGACCGGACGCCTTCCAGGGCGATGCTGATCCAGTTATTATCATTCTGCCCGGGATTGAGATAAAAGGAGTTGTAATAGGCGTCTCCCTGGTAGGCTCCTCCCGTCTCGATGAAGATGTCCTGGTCACCGTCATTGTCCAGGTCGGCGAAGGCCACCCCATGGCCTTTTTGCAGATTGCCTACCCGGGCCGGGCCTGTCACGTCCGCGAAGCGTTTACCCCCGATATTCTTAAAGAGCCGGTTGGGCGTCAGGGATTCAAAATCAGGGTTGCCGGTACCCAGGTACATATCCGGCCAGCCGTCATTGTCCAGATCCCCGAAATTGGAGCCCATGGCGAATACGGGATGGTCCAGGCCTGCCTCTTTGGAGACATTCGTGAACGTGCCGTCATGATTGTTCCGATAGAGGTACATCGTGCTGGCAGAGGGGGAGGGAAGGTGCAGGGCTTCTTCCGACTGTTCTTTCGCCAGGGAGCCGTTGAACTTATAGCCGCAGGTGAAGATATCGGGCCAGCCGTCGTTGTCATAATCCCAGAACCAGGCCGGGAAGGTGAAGGTCGTATCCTTGTCCAGGCCTGCCGCGTGCGTCACATTTTCGAACCGGGGGATCTTGTCATGGACCCCTTTATTATGCAGCAATATTTTCCCGCCGGTGCGCTGGGAGAGGAACAGGTCGGGCAGATCATCGTTGTCATAATCGGCAGCGGTCACGCCTTTTACGAATCCTGTTACGGCACATCCCGCCTTCGCCGCTACTTCCGTGAAAGTGCCGTCCTGATTGTTGATCCACAATTCACAGGGATGGGGATCGAGTAAGGATGAAGTCTCATGGCCTATAAAGACATCGGGCCAGCCGTCATTGTTGAAGTCGTTCCATACCGCCGTCTGTGTCGGATGTAAAGAGACCAGGCCGCTCTCTACCGTAACATCCGTGAAGCTGCCATCGCCGTTATTCCGAAGGAGGGTCTTGGCCAGCTTACCATAAGCGCCCATCCATCCGCCCCGCAGGAAGAAGATATCCATCCGGCCATCGTTATTGTAATCCACCTGCATGATATTGATCCCGCCCCTGATGGCGCTCAGCCCCGAAGAAACCGAAAGATCGGTGAAGCTGCCATTGGCATTGTTCCTGTAGTAATGCATGCCGTTGCCCGATCCGAACCCCCAATCCGAGGTTACAATATCCAGGTAGCCGTCATTGTCAAAGTCGTCCACGATGACGCCGCCCGCCATATTCCGATGATCGTTCAGGCGGAGCAGGCCCGCTATGTCCTTAAAAGCAAGGACGCTGTCGGAGGAGTTCTCTTTATCGAGGCCGGGGATCAGCCAGGCAGCAGGTACACGGGTAGGGTAACCGCCCAGGGCCATATAGGCGACATTCAATAACCATCTCGATTCGAGATCGTTCGGACGTTCCTTCAGGATCTCTTCGTACAATGCGATCGCGGATTGGGTAGCATACAGGTCGGAGTAAACGCCGTCCGCCCGGATAGGGAAGATGCAGGAGCTCATACTATGGCCCGCGATACAATTATTCCTTTCTCCCAGGCGCATCCAGGCAAGGGCCAGGTATTTCCGGGGATCCGATACGGGGGACTGGCCTGGGTTGGCTTTCAGCTTTTCCACCACATCCTGCAGCAAGGCTATCGCCTTTTTCTCGTCGCCCAGCTTCAGATAAGCATCCGCTTTCCAGTATTCGGCTGTCATGATCTGCCGGGGGGTATTTTGGGGCGATCGAAGCAAGCTATCGTAGAAGGACAGGTGCGCCGCCGGATCGAAAATATTATCCTTGCTGACAGGGGGACGCAGGCCGCTTTCGTATAGGGCTTTCAACTGCCGACGGGAAGAAGACCTTTCGATAAAAATGAAAGATAAGATAGTGAGTATGCCCGCGAGTAGTATTAACCGGATCCTTCTCATGTCGCTTACTTTATTTTTAATACCCGGAGCGAATCATTATTGCAAGCTGCCAGCAATAATTTATTGCTCCCGGAAGGAGGATGTTTGGAATCGCCGATCGGAAGGATGGCCAGCGCTTTTATGTCGCCTTGCAGCAGAAGGCCCGAACGGGCGCCCGGCATATAGACGAAGCCATTCCTGCCATTTCCTTTTAACAGGCAGCCATAGGAAGCATCATATCTTCCCCGCATCACTTCCGCCTGGTAGTCGTTGCCTGCCAATAACAGATCCAGGATGCCGTCATGATCGATGTCCTCGCAGACAATGGCATTCACCGGCGCAAATTGCGCTTCGGCGGGGAGGGGATGCTTGACGAAGCGGCCGTGTCCTATATTTTCAAAGTAGCAGCTGCGGGTCTCATTGCAATACAGTCTGAGCAGGCTGTCTCCCGGCCGCGTCTTATACAGATCGGTAAAGTTTGCGCGGGCGTAGTCCCGGTTGTATAGGAATTTCTTTTTGACAAAGGGGATCTGTTCGGAAAGCTTTTTCCGGCTGGCGGCGGGGAAGGAACGTCTTATCCCATCTTCATCCTTTATATAATAGCAGAGGACCGGGTCGATGCTGCCATTGCCATCCAGGTCGCCCGCAAAGATCTCCATGGGCGTCTTCTCTCCTGCCTTGTATTCACAGTTCAGGCCCAGGTTGCCGGCAACGATATCCAGGTCGCCGTCACCGTCCATATCCGCCACGGCCAGGCTTTGCCACATGCCATTCATGGTTTCCAGTCCCGTGGAGCCGGTGACCTCCTCCAGACGTCCTTTCCCATTATTCTTAAAGAACCGGATGGGCATCCATTCCCCCGCAACGACCAGGTCCAGGCGGCCGTCCTGATCGAAGTCCATCCATTTTGCGGCCGAGATCATTCCTCCCTTGCTGAGCGCGGGACATACCTGTTCCGTCACATCTTTGAAATGGCCTCCTTCATTCTCTAACAGGAAGCTCCGGGGAGAGAGCGGGTAATTTCTGGAGACCCTGCCGCCGATGAAAAGATCGGGGCGGCCATCCCCATTGAAGTCGCCGATGCCCAGGCAGCCGGCGCTGGTCTTTACATTACCGGGGATGGCGCTGAGGGCCGGCGAGAAATTGCCTTTCCCATCGTTCCGATATAGACGGGGAAGATAGTTTTCGGATTGCTCTTCATATAAAAGGTCCCCCGAGGTGACCAGCAAGTCCAGGTCGCCGTCCCCATCCGCGTCGAATAAGGCGCAGTCCATGTCCTCCTGCAATTTGATGCTGTCGGTCAATGTTTTTTGAATGAAGCGGCCATCCCGCTGCTGGATAAAGAACCGGCCCGAAGAGTTGAAGGCCCCGCCGATAAAGAAATCCATTAAGCCATCCTTATTGATGTCGCCGGTAGCGATAAAGGGACCGAGTTGAGAATATTTACGGGGCAGGAGCACTTGCGTGGCGAAATCGTTGTAGACGTTCTCGGTGTGGCGGAAGGAGATCGTCGGTGGTGAGTGGTCAGTGGTGAGGTAGGGGAGCAGGGCCGTGAGTGGTGTAGTCAGTGGTGAGTTGTGAGTGGTGAGATAGGAGGCGTGAGTGGTGAGTAGTGAGTGGTCAGTGGTGAGTGGTGAGTTATGAAGAACCAGCAAAGTATCTGCGGGGACCTTGTAGAGTGTTTGTGTACGATTGTCCGGCCAGGTAATGAGCACGGAGTCCGCGAAAAGGTGGGCGCCCAGACCGAATAATAATTTCTGGTCCACGGAGGAAAAGTAACCCCGGACGGGGGCCTGCTCCTGCATCTGGAGGCTGTCACCGCAATACAGTTTTATTTTTGCGCCGAAACCTGCCTTATTCAAACTATCTCCTTTCAGCTCGACGGAGAGGTAGTGCCGGGTAACGGGCTTATCTTTTTCGATCGTATTATTGAGGAAGACAAAGGCCTGTTTGTTGATATTATTCACCACCAGGTCCAGGTCGCCGTCATTATCCAGGTCCACATACGCGGCCCCGCCGGACATGGATGGGGCATCGATGCCTGCCTGCGCGGAAGCATCCGTGAAGGTATAATCCTTATTATTAAGATAGAGGTAGTTCTTCAGATTGATATGATCCAGGGAAGCCAGCCGCTGCCGGATCAGGTGATGCTGTTCTTCTTTCGTCTTCGTACCGGAAAAAATGGAGCTGCTGAAGTCGAGGAAGTCGGCATTGATAAAATCCCTGCCGATGCCATTGGTGATATGCATGTCCTTCCATCCGTCGTTATCGAAGTCCGCGAGCAGAACGCTCCAGCTCCAGTCCGTTGCGGATATACCGGCCATTTCGCCTATTTCGCTAAAGAAAGGAATGCTGGTGTCTCCTTTTTGATACGCGCCATTATTCAACTGCAGCATGTTGCGCATGAATTGGGGATGGTAGCCCAGGGAGCGTTCCAGCTGATAACGTTCGTAGTTCATGAAAGAAAAAGTGGTCTTCTTGCGACGGTTGTATTCCGGTAACATATCCAGCGTGACGATATCGGGCCAGCCATCGTTGTTAAGATCGGCCGCATCGACACCCATACTGGAATAGCTGGTGTGGGCCATGGAAGTGGAAAGACGATCCGTAAAAGCGCCATTGCGATCGTTCAGCCACAGGAGGTCATCGGATACAAAGTCGTCGGCCACATAGAGGTCCGGCCAGCCGTCGCAGTTGAGATCGCTGACCACTACGCCCAGTCCATATCCGCAATCCCTGATATGGGCCTGCTCCGTAACATCTGTAAAAAAGGGATGTCCTGTTCCTTTACGATCACCGTCATTCCTGAACAGCCGGTCGTTGGCCGTCGAATGCCCGCTGAGATCTTTAGGGAATACCGTATTGGCATTGGGTCCGTTCAGCAGGTAATGGGTCAGGTACATGTCCAGGTCGCCGTCCTTATCATAATCGAAAAAGACGGCCTGGGTGGAGTAGCCCATATCCGCCAATCCATAGGCTTCCGCCTGTTCCTTAAAAGTACCGTTACGCTGATTGATGTAGAGAAGGTTTTGAGAACGTTGCAGGAGGTTCCTGCCGAACACACAGATATAGATATCGTCGTACCCGTCGTTGTTGATATCCACTATGCTGACCCCCGTTGCCCAGACATGGGTGGAGAGACCGGCCTTTTCCGTGACGTCCTCGAAGCTGTTATGCCCCTTGTTCATATAAAGGCGGCAGCTGACCTGGTTGCCCGTAAAGAAGATGTCTTTGAGGCCATCATTATTAAAATCACCGATGCCTACTCCCCCGCCCATGTATCCGAACTCATCGATAAAAGACCCGGTGGAGTCGTCTTCCTTTATTTCGTTGTTGAAAAGGATGCCCGACTGCGTGGCGGGCAGCTGCGTGAAGAGGGAAGGGCCGTTTGCGCCGGCACCGTGATGGGTGCAGCCGGCGAGAGAGGCGGCAAGGAAGACTGCAATAAAAAGATCAAAGGCTACTGTTAGATAGCCCTTGATGCTGATTGTCTGCTTTATGTACAACGAACTGTTCAAAAATGTTAGTAACCGGGGTTTTGTTTGCTGACGCCAGACGAGCCAAGTTTAGGATTATTATCCAGTTCCGCCTGGGGAATGGGTAATAGTTCATCCTTGTTCTTCTGGAAGTATGGTAATGGATCGACCGTGAAATAACCTTTTTTCCTCCAGCGCAGGATATCGATGTTACGCACTTCCTCGCAGGACATTTCGGCTGTCTTTTCGTGCATGATGGCTTTGGTGATATCGGTGGAGTTGGCCACCGGGAATTGCGCAGTGGGATAATGAGGCATTGCCACGCTGGCCCTGTCCCTTATCTGGTTGAGATAGCCAACGGCGGGGCCGGTATTTCCCAATTCGTTCTCGCATTCCGCCAGCATCAGCAATACTTCCGCAAAGCGGATGAGACGCATGTTGTCGCCGCCGGGGTAGAAATTCATGCTGGCCTTATCCATCTTATACATCAGTGTATACTTGCGCCAGCTCGTCTTGAGCGGATTGCCGTGGAAGGTGGAAGAAGCGCCGTTCTGATCACCATCCGTGAGGGTCGCGGTATCGCCGGGAGCATAATGATCGCCGGTCTTGTATACATTGTAAGTAAAGCGTGGGTCTGTCTTGGCAGCGCCGAAGGCGGTGTTCTCGAATTCATTGAGCACCCTGTCGGAGGGCAGCAGGTTGCGCCATGCCACCGGGCAGAATTCCTGGTTGCGGACCGTCGTCTGGTCGGCTGTGGGTCCATCTCCTACGGAAGCGCCGCCCCAATTGAAGTTGGCGTCCTTCTTATCGTAGAAAGAAATTTCGAAGATGGATTCCTTGTTGAATTCCGTTTCTTCCTCGAAGTTATCGAGGTAGCGATCCGTCAGCGCATATCCGTCGGCGCCGGTAGTGGGGACATTCAGCAGGGCCGCTTTGGCGCCGGCATAATCGCCGTTCTGCATGAGCACTCTTCCCAATAAAGCATAAGCGGCGGCCTTCGTAGCGCGGCCCAGATCGGCGGCGCCGTATGCGGATTTGCCCGGCAGTGCGGCAGCGGCATCCTGCAGGTCTTTAATGATCAGGGTATAGACGTCCGCCTCTTTCGAACGGGCGGCGTATTGATTGGGCACCAGGATCGGCGCCGTATAGACAGGAACGCCGCCCCACATGCTCAATAGTTCGAAATAGGCCCAGGCCCGCAGGAATTTGGCTTCTCCCACGCAGCGGTCGCGCAGGGCGGTATTATCCTTCACGTTCGGGCCGTTGACGATCACCGTATTGGCGCGATGGATGGCCGTATACAGGTTGTTCCAGACGGCATTCATGACGGAGTTGGTAGGATCGGTAGCGCCATTCAGGATCTGCGCCCTCGGTACTTCCAGCTGACCACCGCCGGCGGCGACATCATCGCTGCGCAGGTCATGGAGAAAGAACCATTCCCGTCCTACGAGATTGACGCTATGCAAGACGGCATAGGTGGCATTGGTGCCTGCCAGGATCTGGTCGCCGGTGCTGAAATAGCCGGCTACCGGCAGCGCGTTAGGGTTTAGTTTGTTCAGATCCCTGCTGCAGGAAATAATGGCGACAACGGCCACCACACCCGCCAGCAGCAATCCAAGGATCATTCTCTTATTTCTCATAAAATTTTTATTTAATGTTCAACTCAAAATTTAGAAACCGACCTGAACGCCCACCTGGATGGATCTTGCGGACGGGTATTGCCCGTAATCGATGCCATTCGTCAGGGTGCCATTCTGGGCTACCGTGTTCTTGGATCCTATTTCAGGGTCCCAGCCTTTGTAACCGGTGAAGGTCAGCAGGTTCTGAGAAGCGACATAGACCCTGAAATGGCTGATCGCATTCTTGGTGAGCGTCTGCAATACATGATCGGGAATATTGTAGCCCAACATGATATTCTTCAGCCTCAGGTAGGAGCCATTCTCTATCCAGCGGGTGGATGGACGTACGTTCTGGTTGGGATCCCCGCTGAAAGCTCTTGGCATATCGGTATGCGTGTTCGTCGGGGTCCAGGCGTTCAGCACCCGGGTACCGGAATTGAAGAGCCGGGCCATGCCTTCCACGATCACTCTTTCTGCATTGAAGATCTTATTTCCCTGTACGCCCTGGAAGAAAACGGACAGATCGAAGTTCCGGTAGCTGGCACTGTAGTTCAGCGAGTAGGTGAACTTGGGTAAGAAGCTGCCGAGGAAAGCCCGGTCGGCATCTGTGATCTTATTATCAGGCTTCCCGTCCGTACCGCCGCCATTGTCCTTGAACTTAATATCTCCCGCGGCCGTCTTACCGGCTACCTGTACGGGGCTGGAGGCCACTTCCGCGGCGGACTGAAAGAGTCCGAGCACCTGGTACCCATAGAAAGATTGAATGGGCTGACCGGCCACCGTATTGGTAACGGGACCGCCGCCGCCGAAGTCCTGGTCGCCGCCTGCTACGATGCTGGCGTTGGGGGAATTCAGGCTAACCACTTTGTTCTTGATCACGCTGATCAGGCCGAATAAATCCCATTTAAAATCGCCCTGGGTCTGGTGGTACCCCAGCTGCGCTTCGAAGCCATTGTTCTGCATGGCGGCTGCATTAGCGACTACCCCGGTGGAGCCGAACCCGTTGGAAGGCGCCAGGGGCACGTTGATGATCAGGTTGTCCGTCTTCCTTCTGAAATAATCCGCTACGAAGGTGACCCTGTTATTAAAGAGTCCCAGTTCGACGCCGATATTCAATTGCTTGGTCTTTTCCCAGGCCAGATCGGGATTGGTGATCGCGTTATAGAAGCTGCCGTTGCCTATCGGCAAGGTCTGACCGAAGGGATAGGAGGTCTGTGATGCCTGGATCGTCGCTTCCCAGGGGTAGTTGCCCAGGCTGGTGCCGTTGAGGCCGGTGACGCCATAGCCGCCCCGGATCTTCAGTTCGGAGATGGACTGGATATCTTTCATGAAGTTTTCCTGGTCGAGCTTCCACCCTACGGATACGGCCGGGAAGTTCTCGTATTTATGTCCCGGCGCGAATACAGAGAGACCATCGCGGCGGATACTTGCATTCAGCAGGTATTTGCCCGCATAGTCATAGGTAAGACGACCGACATAGGAAATGATCTGGTTGTCCTGGAACTGCGTATTGGCGCTGACATTGGTAGCGCCGTTCAGGGTCTTTACGATATTGTTGTTCTGATTGCCCGTGGCGGTCTCATCGCTGTAGCCCGTTCCCTGTTGTTCGTACACCGCTACCACATTGATATGATGCGCGCCGATGAGCTTGTCGAAGGTCAGCTGCTGGGTGAAGAGGCGCGTTGAATACACCTGGCGTTCGTTGTTGACCGTCGCCAGCACGGCGCTGCTGGTGCCGCCGTCATTATAGATAGGGGTGTATTGCTGGATATAGCTGTTGGAATAATCCATGCCGAAGGTGGACCTGAATTTCAACCAGGAGGTCAGGTTGACGTCCAGGTAAGCGGAACCCAGCACTTTCAGGGTTTTGTTCGTGGCGAATCCTATGAGGGCCGCCTCGACGGGATTCTGAGGATCGGCGCCATCGAAGCTGTTCTGTGGCCCCTGGAACCCGCCTTTCGTGGTGGGATCGTATACCGGTATATAGGGTTGCATCCTGACGACATTGGTCAGGCGGGTACGGTTGCCCTGTGTATTGTCGTAATGCTGCGTGCCATAAGCGGTATACAGGTTCTCCCCGAAGGTGAATACCTTGCCCAGCATATGTTCCGAGTTGATCCTGAAATTCCCTCTTTCATAGCTGAGTCCCTGTGCGATGCCATCCTGTTTAAAGTAGCCGGAGGACAAAAAGAACCGGGAGATGGCGTTGCCGCCGCTGAGACCGATGTCGTGTTGTGTGATAAGGGCATTGCTCCTGAAATAAGCGTCCTGCCAGTTGGTATTCGTCTGTGCGTAGGTCTGCTTGGCGCCTGCATAAATAGGCTGGCTCATATTAGCCGGCAACAGGCGGGGAGGTATGCCGATAGCGGCCGAACCGTTGAGAGCGCGTTCGTACTGCAGGTATTGATTGGTATTTAAGAGGTCGATCTTTTTCCAGGGGCTCTGTACGCCAACATAAGAGTCCAGGGTCACCTGCAGCTTGTTGTCCCGGCGGCCTTTCTTCGTAGTAATGATGATGACGCCGTTGGTAGCCCTCGAGCCATAGATGGCGGCGGCGCTGGCATCTTTCAGCACCTGTACGGATTCGATGTCCTTGGAGTCGAAGCTGCTGAGGTTACCGGTAGGGAACCCGTCGATGACATACAAGGGGTCGGTGGCAAAGCTGATGGAGCTGATGCCCCGTATAGCGACGATGGGGGAATTGCCGGGGGAGCCGTTATTCGTTACGCTGACGCCAGCCACCCGTCCCTGCAGGGCCTGATCGACGCCGGCTACGGGTAATTCGTTGAGGGTCTTGCTATTCACGGAGGCTACGGCCCCTGTCAGGGTGCTTTTCCGCTGGGTACCATAACCGATGACCACTATTTCATTTAGTTTGGAGGCGTCGGATTGCAGCTGGATGCTGAAGGTCGTCTCCTTTCCTACTTTTATGGCGTATAATTTATATCCCACGATGGAGAATTCCAGGGTTTCGCCGGGTTCTACGGAAAGGGAAAAAACGCCGTTGGAATTGGTGGTCGTGCCTTTGGCCGTTCCTTTTATCAGGACCGAAACGCCGGCCAGGGGCTCGCCATTCTCATTGGTAACCTTGCCGGTGACCGCCTGGACGGGGGAATAGGCGTCGGCGGATGTTTTATTATCTTTTTCCTTAAGGGAGACCAGGTCGTTGGTTTCGTCCCCTTTTCGCATGAGTACGATCTGATTACCCGATACATTATAAAATATATCAAGCGGTTGGAGGAGGATATCCAGCACTTCACTCAGCTTGCGGTCGCGCGCGAGCAGAGAGACTTTCTGGTGGGCGGGGATGCGCTGGGAGCTGTAAACGAACTTTATTTCAGCCAGCCTGCTGATCTCGGTCAGAATGGCCCTTACCTCTTTCTGTTCCGCAACAAGATTGATCTTCCTGTTGAGGACTTCCTGGCCGTTCGACGGGCTGGCATAGATCAATGCGGTGGTGCAGGTGATCAGTAACAGCGGCAGCAATCCTAGTCTCATAAACCGGTATATTAACAGGTTAAAGAGTTCATTTTTTTTCATAAGTTTGCAATGTTTTGTTTAAGCAATAGAGTTTTGGCAAAACGCTCTCTGCAGTAGTGTTAAGACAGCAGGGAAAAAATTGACCGGTATTGTTCGCAGCAATGCCGGTTTTTCTTTTTTGTATGGTAGGTTGTTTTCTAATCCATAGATGATTTTAGGTGTTAAAAAATCGTTTTGGTATAGACAATCATTGACAGCCGTTGGTCTGAATGACCACCTGGCCATCGACTATTTCATATTTCGCTCCGATCGCCTTGCATATAAGGTCCAGCTTATGATAGAAGGTTTCGTTCGTCAGGTCTGCCGTAACGGTGCATTTGTTTAACAGCTCGCTGTCGAAGACGATATTGATCCCGTAATATTTCCCCAGCTGATCGAACACGCGTTCCACCGGTTTATCTTCATAGCTCATGCCCTGTTCCAGCGTATCCGGCACAATGAACCGGGGGTCTTCCACCAGTATTTTCTGAAATTTCTGTTCTGTCTTGCGATATACCAACTGCTGGTTGGGTGTCAGGATAATGCCTCCGTGACCGGGATTGCCGGAGGTCGTCCGCTGTTTGTCCTCCATGGTCTCCTGCGAGTAGACGCTTACTTTACCCGTCCTTACCGTTATGGAGATCGTCGTATCTTTTTCGAAACAGCGAACGGTGAAGCTGGTGCCCAACACTTTCGTGACGATCTCGTTGGCGATGACCCGGAAGGGGCGGGCGGGGTTCCTGGCTATTTTAAAGAACGCTTCTCCGGAGAGATAGACGTCCCTCGTCTCGGAAGCGGCGAAATTATTCGGATATCCGATACGGCTGCCTGCCGCCAGTTCGATGGCGCTGCCATCCGGCAGGCTGACACTGATCGTTCCGGCTGTATTATTCGTCTTCTCTGTAAAGGAAGGGGCGGCGACCAGGGTGGTATAGGCGAACCTGGCTGGCTTTTTCTCTTTTGGAGGAGTAGTCCTGAGCATGAAAATGCCGCCACCCGCGAGCAGGATGAGCGCGGCGGCGATGCGGGCGGGGGTGGTGAGGTGAGTGGTCAGGTGAGTGGTCAGTGGTGAGTGGTGAGGTAGGACTGTAGGGGCCGGGTCGTGAGTGGTCGGTGGTGAGTGGTGAGGTAGGATTGCGGATGCTTGTCCGCGGATCGTACTCAGTACCTCGTCTATTTCGCTTTTTATTTCGGAGGGCGCTACGGCGCGTTGTTCCATTTGGATGGACTCTACGATCTGCCTGGCCTCGGCGATCAGGAGATGCTTGGAAGGATTCTCTGTCAGCCAGTTGTCCCAAAAAGCATTGTCAATAGCGCTTTTCCCATGGACCCAGCGGATGAAATCCTCATCCATGACGAAATCGGTAATATCGTAGAGTCTGAAATCTTTCATATCTGCAAGCAGGATGTACTATAAGTTCCTCCGGCCGGGAAATTCTACTGAGATTCCTTAAGATTTTTTTTGGGGCTGCTGCCGTAGCGTGTCTTGTAAGCGGCCGTGTGGGGTATAGATGCTCTCGTGGAGGCTTTAGGGGGTTTTGTCTTTTAATGTCATTACTTTTTCCAGTAAGGGGGGCAGACCGCTGGGGTTGATAGTGTCGATATTCCAATAACTCAATACGCAACTGACGAAATTATTGCGAACGGGGCCGCCACATAATAGACCGTCAGGGTCTTGCCGCCGGACGCCCTGATCATGACGGATCTTATGCCGGTGAAATCAAAGGTCACTTTCCTGGCGCTGGTCTCTTTCCCTTCAAAAAGGACCGCCACTTCTTTTTCTTCGGCTACTCTCACTCCTTTCAGCGCCTTATTGATCATCAATTGTCCATCGGCAGCACGCTGAGCGTCCTGCAGGTCCTTATGGACGGACCAGTTCATTTGCCCATAGCCGGAGCATTGGACATTGTTGATCCCCATCCATTTGCAGCTATTGTTCAAGGCCAGCGCCCTTCCTGCGAAATCAATACTATCGGTCGCCAGGGGTGAGAAGATATTCTTTGGGATCTGCTTATTGCAAACCAGTTCAGCAAATTCTCTTTCAAAGGGTCTGTCCGTTTTATTTATAAGAACGAAGGTGATGGCCGTCCATGTCTTGTCCCTGTTCTCAATAAAGTAATAAGAAGTAGCCTGACGCAGGCCGGGAGTCGTCTCTTCCATCTTTGAGATATAATAGTTATTAAACGGCAGGCTATCGTCCTTTGACCGGAGGTCGCTCTCTTTGATCGAGTATCTTTTAAATTGCTTCAGAATGGCCTTTTCCGAAAATTCATTATTAAACGACTGGCTCGTTATTTCAATCCCATCCACATTATAAAAGTCCACCCCATTGCCTGAGATGGCCCGAAGCCTTGTAAAGAGATCGTTGGGCTGCCCGGATCCGGGGATGTTCAATAACAAAAGCAAGCTGAGGATGCCGGTGATTGTCTTCATACCTAGTTTATCTGTTAGCGGGAAACGAATTCGGCGTGCCAGACGGCTTTTAGGCGCTGGATGGTCTCGTGGAGGAGATTGTAGACGGATTGGGTGCTGATGTTCATTAATTCTGCGATCTGGCCGTGGCCCAAATGCTGGTAATATTTCAGGTAGATGATCTCCCGCTGCCTTTTGGAAAGCTGGGAAACGATCTTTTTAAGCTTGGAGGCCTTTTCTTCTGAAAGCTGCCGTTCGATAATGATCTTTTCGATGGAAAATTCGTGGAAAAAGTCATATTCTTTTTCCAGGTATACATTCTCGGTCAGGAAGGTGTGGCGATGGGTGGATTTGAGGATCTTGTTCTTGACGGCCCTTAGAAAATAGTATTTGGGAGAGAGAATGGAAGTGGCCGTTTCCCTTCGTTGCCAAAGACTTATGAAGACTTCCTGGATGCAATCCTTTACCAGTTCCTCATCTTTGGTGAAGCTGGCCGCATAGTTATAAAGATCGACATAATACTTATCCATCAAAAGAGCCAGGGACTCCTCGTCATTATCCTGCAGTCGCTGCAGCCAGCTGAGCTCCGGCTGTGAAACATTTTCTTTCATATAGCAGATAGAGGTCTGGTCATTATAAAATGCAATCGGTTGCTTAATACGATAAAACAGCCTCAATGTAGCGATTATTTTACTAAAAAATCATTTTTTGAAGCGGTCAGGGAGATTTTGCTAAAAAAAGATAAAAACCTATTAGCTGGTCCCAAAGGGGGGCATAAGCCATCTAATCCGGGGTAAAAACGAGCCGAAGTTGGTGAGGATCGCCCTGGAAATTTCCGGGCGGATGGCAGGTCTACAATTTTGTATTGCTGATAAAATCATTCGGACCGCAGGTTCCTGGCCGGGTTAGCCAGCGCAGCGCGGATCGTCTGAAAACCAACGGTAGCCATCGCGATGGCCAGTGCGATCAATCCCGATCCGATAAATACCCAGGGCCGGATAGGTATGCGGTAGGCAAAGTCCTGCAACCACCGGTGGAGGAAGTACCAGGCAATGGGGGAAGCCAGGAGGACGGAGATTACGATCAGCCACACAAAATCGGATGTCAGCAATTGCACGATATTACTGACACTGGCCCCCAGCACTTTCCGGATGCTGATCTCGCGGGTGCGCTGTCCCACCATGAAGGTCGTCAGCCCGAAGAGGCCCATGCAGCATATAAAAATGCAGATAAGCATCGCCGTATTCACGATCTGCGCCGTCTTTTCTTCCTTATCGTAAAAGGCGGCAATGGTCTCGTCAAAGAATGTGTATTCGAACTTATTCTCCAGGTAGAGCTCTTTCCAATAACTTTCGATCTTCGAAAGACTGTTCCGGAGATCGCCCGCGTGTCTTGCCGCAGCAGAAAATTTAAGGCTGATGAGCCTGGAAGCGCTGGAATTGGAGCAGATAAACACGGGACCTACATTCTCCCGCAGGGACCTGGAATGAAAGTCGGCCACCACACCCACGACGGGGAGCCTACCCTGACCTGGCTTGTCTTTTTGGCCGCTTTCCACCATGCGGCCGATAGCATCCCGGGGATCTTTAAAGCCAAGGGCCCTGGCACAGGATTCGTTGAGCAGGATCTCCGTCATGGTATCGCTCTTCAGCAGGTTGCGGCCCGCCAGCAATTTCATTTCGTAAAGGGGCAGCAGGTGTTCGTCGGCTATGTGCATTTCGGCGGAGACCTTTACTTCGTTCTTGTCTTTATAAATGATGTCCGTCCCCCGATGGCCATTGGCGGCCGGGGTTTCTTCACTGGTAGAGGTCATGGCTATTTCCGGCAAGGCGCCGACCTTTTGCAGGAGCAGCACTTTTTTAGCGGCTGCCTCTTTCCCTCCAGGGGTCCTGATGTTGACGATGGCTTCTTTGTTAAAACCCATGTCCTGGCTCAGCATGAAATGGATCTGGTCGCCGATGACCCCTGTCCCGATGATGAAGAGCAGGGCGATGGTGAACTGGAAGACGATGAGCGAGCGACGCAGGTAGTTCTTCTGGCTACCGGATTGTCTTCCTTCCCCCTTCAGGCTTATCACAGGCATATGGGAAGAAAGGATCAGGGCCGGGTAGAGGCCGGCCAGCAGCGCCGTGGTCAGGGTGAGCAGGGCCAGGAAAATAAGGGTACGAAAATCCGATACCTGGAAGTTCACGCCTTCGGGAATGAATTTGTGAAAGGCCGCCAGGACAGGCTTCATCAGCAGGGCCGATAGCAGGACCGCCGCCAGGGTCAGGATGAAGGTTTCGGTAAGGAATTGAAGGATCAGCTGCCGGCGGCTGCTGCCTAACACTTGCCGGATGCCGATCTCCTTGATGCGCTGGACGGACTGGGCCGTCGACAGATTGATAAAGTTGATGGCGGCGATGAGCAGGATGAATGCGGCAATGCCCATGAGTGCATAGAGGGTCGGCAGGCTGGCCTTTCGTCCCAGGGGATCATCATAGCCGGAATCATAATGAATATCCGAGAGCGGTTGTAAGTTGATGGATGTCTTGTCATCCGAGCGTGTGATGACGTGTTTCTTCGTAAAAGCCGGAAAGAGGCGTTCCACCTGCGCGGGGCTGACCCCTTTGGCCAGTTTGACGAAGGCCTGGGTGCCGTAATTCCACATGCCCCAGGATTTGAGGTCGATATCGTTCTTTAAAAAGCTTTGCGGGACCGTGGCGAAGGAAAGGAAATTCGTAAAACCAAAGTCGGTATTACCGGACCAGTCCTCCACGATGCCGGAAACGTTCATCAGGAGGGAATCATTGTAGATGACCTGGCGGCCGATGAACTGATCGGGCGTACCCGGACCGAAATATTTATGGGCCGCTTTTTCGGAAAGGACGACCTGGAAAGGGCCACCGAGGGAGGTGGCGGGATTTCCCGACAGCCAGCGGTATTTGAAAATATCAAAATATTGCGGGTCGGCAACGACGACCTCCGAAGGGACATCGTATTTCGGCCGCTCGAATTTTTTATCGATGGTCTTACCATTAGGGACCGCCACTTTCGTATAGTATACATAAAAACCCGATACCGTCTCCAGGCCGGAAAGTTCCTGCCGGACCGTCATCGCCATGGGATCCGTCACAAAGCCCAGCTTACGTCCGCCTTTGTCATGCCCTCCATGCTGCCCTACGATACGGTAGATCCTATCCCTATCCGGGTGGAATTTGTCGAAGGTCAGCTCGAATTGCGTGATCATATAAATAGCCAGGCAGGCGCAGATCCCGAGGGCGAGGCCCAGGACATTGATGGTCGTATAGATCTTGTTCTTGTACAGACTGCGTCCGGCGATCTTAAAATAGGTTTTAAGCATTGGTTCGTATTAGCTGGTGAAAGGAATTCCGCGAAGAGACCCCTTTGACGGGCGAAAAAAATGCCAATGCCTATTATACTATAAATCAACAGGGTGCGCAAGCTCCAGCCTTCCTGCCTGTCCGATTTCGATACAGGAATTGTTCGCTTTCAAGCGCGGATCGCGCGGGGGTTAGCTGTCCTGTTTCTATAATATCGATCCGACAAAATAGCCAGGGGAATACTAAAGACCAACGCGAAGATGACCCAGCCTATGAGGGCGCCTGTAAAATTAAAAGCTCCTCCCGGTGGTAATTTACTAAGCGGCAGTATGACAAAGGACATGGTCAGGCTAACCAGCGGTGAATACAAAAACCCCACCAGGAACCAGACCAGGTACTTGTTCCGATATTGCAGTTTCAGCCGGGGATAGGCCATGAAGAATAACAGGACAAAGGCGAAGGAGATGAAAAAATGGAAAAAGAGCCCCAGCAGGCCCACCCAAAAGCCGCCCTGCAGGGACTTTTCCAGGCCCAGGGCCCCGCCCGCTATATAGTAGAGCATCTTATCCGCAAAGCGGCCCGTACTGATAAATTGCGTGACATAGGCTGACAGGATATCGGTGATGCCTACCAATAGGGTGGCCCAAAGAACGGCTTTGATAAAAGATCGCATATAGTTATAATTTACTGTTGGGAATAAGAAGTCGATGCTTTAGGGCTAAACTCCACTTTTATCCCCCGGTCCTGCATTCAAAAGCCCGTCAAAATGGATCAAAAGCCGTTTAAAAGAGGGCCACCCCCGTTATAATTTCCGCAACCAAATGAGAATCAATAATTTTATCCAAATCCTCCATAACCATTATGACGGAACAGGAACTGGTGAAAAAATGCCTTACGGAGATCTGCCAAAAAAACGGCTTTGCCGATCCTTCGGCTATGGCCCAACGGGATATCGAGCTGATCAGCCGGGAGATCGAAGAGCATACGGGCATCCTGATCAGCGTATCCACCATCAAACGGCTTTTGAACGGGAACTTTACACGCACCCCCCAGATAGCCACGCTCAACGCCATTTCTACCTACCTGGGCTATAAGAACTGGCAGGAATACAAAATTTCCTTCAGGGATGTTGGAGGGAAGGTGAGTGGTGAGTGGGAAGTGGTGAGCTATGCAGGGAAAACCGATAAGTTGGAGGAGGCGGGATCAAAAGGACCTGGAGGGAAGCCGGAGAGGCCGGAGGAAAAAGAGGAAGGATCGCATGGGAAGAAGTCGAAGGGACGGCTACTCCGGCGATGGATCGTATTATTATTAGTCAGTATCGGCGCTACCCTGCTGTTGAAAAATTACTCCTCCTTTTTTAAGCAGGCTGGCCATTACGACAAAGCGCAGTTCAGCGTACAGCGAACTACCGATAACGCCCTACCCAATACCGTCATCTTTCATTATAATATAGATGAAGTCAATGCCGACAGTTTTTTTATACAACAATCCTGGGACAGGAACCGGCGGATACGGATCTATAAGAAAGCCTATACCGTTACCGATATTTATTATGAGCCAGGCTATCATACGGCCAAGCTCATCGCCAATGATTCCATCATCAAAGCCTTTCCGGTAAGCATCCCAACCAATGGATGGTTCTTCGTTGCAAAGGATATCGATCCAAAAATCCCGCCCGAGTATATCAAACCCGGCAATCCCTTTAAGAATGGTCATTTAGCCCTGGATAAGGCGGACCTGGATAGCAACGGGATACGAACGGATGTGGAAAAAATATTCGTTTATACCTGGTTCCCGGGAAAGCTCTCTATCGGCAGTGACAATTATATCTTCAAGGCCCGGGTGCGGGAGAAGGATGTGCGGAATAATTACTGTCCCTATATCACCTGTGAAATCTTTTGCCAGCAAAATTTTATGTTCTTTACCAATACCTTGCCCGGTTGCGTAAACCGTGCCGAGATGGAGTTCGGCGAACATTTCGTGAGCGGCCAGCAAGCGGACCTCTCCGCATTTGGTGTCGACGTACATCAATGGATGGACATCGAGGTCACGGTGAAGAACAGGCAGGTAAGCATCCTCCTGAATAACCGACAGATTTTCACCGGAGATTATAAGGACCCATCGGGGTTCCTGACGGGGTTGGGATTTATTTCCAACGGGCTCTGTGAAGTGGATTCCGTGAGCTTAATGGGATTGGACGGAAAGGTGTTGTATAAAAATCCTGCCGGAAGGGATCCGACAGGATTTTAGATGCGCCAGGGTTTGGGTTTAGTCCCGTCCATGCGAACGATCTTAGGAATGAATTTGCCGATGGTATCTACCAGGGCTGTCTGGGAACGCATGACCTCTTCAATATCCTTGTACGCCTGGGGCGCTTCGTCCAGGCCTCCGCCGAGCAATTTCACATTATGGCGTGCCAGGGTCTCCTTCATCAGTTCGTGGGAGATGGATTTCAGGGCAGCGCTCCGGCTCATTTTCCTTCCGGCCCCGTGAGATGCGGAGGATACTGCAGCCACCTGTCCCTTACCTTTTACGATAAAGCCGGGCGCCGTCATCGAACCGGGAATGATCCCCAGTACGCCTTCTCCGGCAGGGGTCGCTCCTTTCCGATGGACAATGAGCTCACGTCCTTCGTGCCATTCCTTCCACGCGAAATTGTGATGGTTCTCTACCATTTTGAGCGGCTGTCTTCCCAGCTGCCTGGCTATTTTCGTATGGATCACATGATGACAGGCGGAAGCATAGTCCCCGGCCAGGTTCATAGCGATCCAGTACTCGATGCCTTCTTCTTCGGTAAGGTCCAGCCAGGCGAGGTTGTTGGCTTCCCCAGGCAGGCGCCTTTTTTGTTTGGCGATCCTTGTGTAATGGTCCGCGATACGGGCGCCCAGTGCGCGGGAACCGGAGTGAGAAAGGAGGCCCAGGTATTTTCCAGACGCCAATCCCAGCTGCGGGTCTTTTTCCGTGATCTCCACTTCTCCGAATTCCACGAAATGGTTGCCGGAGCCGGAGGAACCCAATTGCTTAGCCGCCCTTCCCTGCAATCCTTTCAGGAGGGGAATCTCGGCGAAGGCCGTGTGTTCCATCACTTCATGGGGCGTGCTCTGTTCGAACTGCCTTCCTCCACCGAATAGGGTCGCCTCGTTCAATTCCCTACTGAAGTATTGCTCTTTGTTCTTCAGTTCCGCCACGTCGATATCGAATACGGAAAGGCACATCCTGCACCCGATGTCCACTCCCACTCCGTAGGGAATGACGGCATTTTCTGTCGCCAGCACGCCGCCGATCGGCAGGCCATAACCCGCATGTGCATCCGGCATCAGGGCGCCGGCCACCGCAATGGGCAGCTTTGCCGCCTGGTACATCTGGTGAAGCGCTCCCTGCTCGATATGTTCCGCGCCAAACACATTAAATGAAACGCCTGTCTGGTTTAAAGAGATCTCCGCACCTTCCGGCTCCTGCTTAGGCAGCAGTTGTTGTGCGATCAGTCCCAGCACCGCGTCGTTCTCATATTCCACGGGAGCGGCCAGTATCGACCTTAATAAATTCATCACATGATCCTCCTTCTCAAATTTGTAATTCTTTTCCATCACCTTCATAGCGATGCTGATCACCGGTCCTTCGGGATACCCGATGGCCCGGAGCGTTTTTCCGCTTAATTTTAATTTTGCCATTTTACTGTTTTGGTTCCTGTGTCATTCAGGCGTTTAAAATTGCCCGGTCCTGTCGGACCGGGCAGGTTTATTTTTGTGCTATGAAGATCTGCCGCAGCTGATCGATGAGGACCCCATTGCCGCTGACGCTGATGTTGTTGATCTTTTCAGCGATCTTTTCCACATATTCCATTTCCTTCAGTTTGAAGAGCATGGGGTTGTCCTCCATCAGCTTAGCCGTATTCAGCAGGCTACGGGTGCTGGCCGTTTCTTCCCGGCGCATGATGATGTTGGCCTGGGCCTTCTTCTCGGCGATCAATACCTGGTTCATGATCTCTTTCACGTCGCCGGGAAGTATAATATCCCGGATACCGAAGCCAGCGACTTCCACACCCAGCGTCTCCGCAGCCTTGTTTACTTTTTCAAGCACATAGGTTACCAGGCCATCCTTCTTCTCCAGCAATTCATCGAAGTTAAGGCCGCCGATGTATTCACGGAGCACCAGTTGAAAGGCCACGTACAACTGCCGGTCGTATTCCTTGTTCTTCAACAGGGCTTTTTCGATATCGGCCAGTTTGTATTGTGCCCAGGCGTTTATCCGAAGGGCTGCCTTATCCCTCGTCAGTATTTCCTGCCCGTTGATCTCCAACTGCTGCTGACGCATATCGACTTTCCCGACATAGATAGAGATGTTGTTTTCCCACCAGTAGTATGCGCCGCTCTGCAGGATGCCTGTATATTTGCCGTCCACGAAGAGCAGGGCGTTCTCATAGCTTTCTATGTTATAACTCCGTACATAGGACACCAGGGCTTTGCTCAAGAGGGTAGCCCGCTCGATCTTCTCCGTGATCCCGACCTTGCTGATGTCCGCCTTTACGAAGCTATATTGTACCAGGGCCTTCCAGTAGGTATACCGGCCCGCCGTCAGCACCTGCCTGAACAGGCCATTTTCATAGAGCAATACGATCTCATGGTCGCCCACCTCTACTACATGCAGGGCTTCTGCCAGGGCCGCGTCCTGCAAAAGGATATTCAGTTCCACAGGTGCAAAGAAAGGTTGCACCAATTCATATACTTCAATTTTTTCGAAGGTCCACAGCCAATAGCTGCCCTCCTTCAACATGCGCTGGTAAACTCCCCGTTTGAACAGGAGCCCGACCTGGTATGCGTTGATCTTTACATTCTTCATTGTTAATTTTTTTACATTCGTTTGAAATATAAAAGCCAGTATTATTTCCTATTCGGCCTGTGCGGAAGCAGTAGTTCCGATCCGCGGCTTATTATCCGATGCTTCGTTGTTGTCCCCGCACGACCGGGTACAAAAAACTGGCATGTGATACAGTCCGCGCTCTTTCCTGCCGCCTGCAGGCGCCGGCCGAATCGCACCGGTTGTCCACCTCGCATTGCTTAGCGGATAGGACCGGCGCCGGTAAATAATACCGGCTTTCTTATCTGGTCACCTTTTTAGGGAAGTGGTGGTCTTCCGTTCTACGTTAACAGCGTAGTGTTCTACCACTGAACTATCCGGGTATTCGCCGGAATGGGATTCGAACCCATGCGAGGACTGTTGCTCTATCCTGCTGAGCTATCCGTCCCAGGGGACGGAGAAGGAATCGAACCTTCGACACACAGATACTGATACTGCACGATGGAGGCAGCAGCATACAGAAAGTTATTACTCCTGCACTGCGGGGCCGTCGAAAACCCTCGCCTGGTCTGCTTTCACCGCACCTTACCTCGTTCTCCCATGAAGGGGTTATTTTTATCGGTGTTGTTACCGATGGTCTGTTAATTTACGATCGCATTCCTTCGGAAACCGATCACTTCTACCCGGTCGATCTGCGGTTCTTTTTCGTGCTGGTTGGCTAATTCCGCGATCGTCATTGGTTTCCGGATGACCGTGTCGAACCCAAAATGTTTACTGAGCCGTTGCGCCTTTTCCATTCCCAGTTTCCCGAACTCATATTTTGCGATCAGCCTTCCCTTCCTCATCAGTGCACTGTCTATTAAGGTCAGCGAACTATTAAAGGTGCAGATAAGCTGAACGTTCAGAAAATCGGCCAGCAGTCCATCCGATATATTCAACAGGTTGGAGACCGCCGATCCTCCATTGAGCTTTCTATCCATGATAATGTTCTCCGCATCCTCGATGATCAATACGGTATTGGGATTATCTATCAGCAATTCGATAAAATCAGGGTCCATCAGATTACCGGCCACGGATGGCGATATGAACAAGACCCTTTTTTTGATCTTGCCGATCAGGTACCTGAGATAGGTGGTCTTACCTGTCCCCGGCAAACCGTGCAGCAGCACGATACCCTTGTCCTTTTTCTGATTCAATCTCTTCCGGATCACCTCGTCCACTTCTTTAAAATCATCTTCATAGAAAACATCCAGGTCCAGTTTGGTCCTTTTGATCTCCATTTCTTTCAGATCGAGGTAGTTACCGCTCTTCACCACCAGGTTGATCTCCAAAGGCTGCCGTCTCTGTCTTTCCCTGAACCGGCTGACCAGGGTCGTCACCTCGTCCAGGAATGCAGGCTCGCTGGCATTATGCAGGATCTGACAATAAGTATCGTCAAATTCCATCAGGCAATTGTTCTTCAATACGACCGCTGTCCTATCGAACTGGTATTTATGCAATTTATTTTCATACCAGCGGTATTGGTGCACCTGTTCTATCAGATCGCTAAATTTCTCTTTAAAAGCCACAAACGCTTTTTCACCGTTTATCTGACCAATGTAGCTCATACTAGGAAGGCTATTGAAATAATACAGGTAAAGTGTTTTGGTGTCCAGAAAGCGCTTGTCGAATACATTATTCGCATTGATCACTTTCTGGTGATATATATTTTCCATGATCTTTTTTTAAAATAACCGTTTTTAATATTTAATTTTTTTATGCCCCCCTCTATTGCACTACCTTATTCGCGCAGCTCGAACTGGCAAAAGCTTCCGGTTTGGCCCTGAATACAAATCCCATTCCCAGGATATAGCCCATGGCTTCTTTCAACGCATCGTTGCTTTTAAAGCCAGGGTTGGTGTTGATATCCGCGTGTACTTCCATGTCCACATTGTAAATGGTGAACAGCCTGCACAAGCTATAGGCCACTTCGATACTCCTCGCTACTTCGGAAAGCATCCGCTCCTTAATGCTCATCTTTTGAAGCGAGGTATCGTTGTGTATATACATGAAGCCACCTTTCCCCTTCCGGATGAATACGATAACGGTGGCGAATTCCGTCAGTCCTGCCTTTATCTGGCTATCGGTGCCAATGCAGACCTTTAGTTCCTGGCCTGTTTCCTTTCCCTTTACCAGGGTGCGCCTGATCTCGTCTTCTATGGGAATTTTTATCCTGGTACCGTCGAGCTTTCTCCAGTCCTTTTGCTGTTGCATGGCTGTATTTTTAAAATCGTGGACAAAGCAAGATTCGAACTTGCACCTTCGGCGTTTCACACCGCTGCTCTACCATTGGAGCTATTCGTCCTCATTATTAGCGGATGAAGAAAGATTCGAACTTTCAACCCGCGGCTTAACAAGCCGCCGCTCTACCGTTGAGCTATTCATCCATTCTGTTGGCCCGCCGGGACTCGAACCCGGAACTCCCGCATTAAAAGTGCGGTGCATCTACCATTGAGCTACGAGCCAATTGGTGGCGACTGACAGACTCGAACTATCGACCTTCACCGTATCAGGGTATCGCTCTACCTACTGAGCTAAATCGCCGTATGTTCTGTTGTCCTGACCAGGATCGAACTGGCGACCTTGTGCGTATAAGGCACCTGCTCTACCACTGAGCTACAAGCCTAAATAAGCTGATCAGGTGAGAGTCGACCTCACATCCTCCCTGTCCGTAGCAGGGGGCTTGTCCAGTTAAGCTACCGATCAGGATATATTTCTGGTTGTCACCGGGACTCGAACCCTGTTCTCCTCATTCACAGTGAAGCACTTTACCTGTTAAGCTAGAGACAACATCAGTTATTGAAGCTGGATTCGAACCAACACCATCCCTGTCAAAGAGGGATATGCTAACCATTACACCACTCAACAAGTTCCTGTAATCTGTACGGGATTCGAACCCATATCACAAGAGTGAAAATCTTGTATCCTAGCCATTAGACGAACAGATCGATATTCGGAACGGTCCGGGCAATAAAAAACCCGGTCTCATCTGACCGGGCCTGTATCCTTGAATCGCTAAAACGAATCAGGTAGACATCTGCCACGGTCCTTTATATAAATTCACATTAAACCCCGGCTCCATACCCCTATGGATATAGCATGCCCCCAGGGCTATCTGTGTGATCGACGATATGTTGGATCCTTTATTCATCTTTAAAACCAAAAACCCCGCAATCTCTTGCGGGGTCTGGGTTGTATCCGATTAGGTGGTGAATCTAACTCATAGTACAAAGCGCCCCGCAACAGGTATAGCCCTCTGGTTGGCTAACTCTATTTTTTGTTGCGATATGAAAATCTATCCGGCGCATTGTTTTTGTTTTTTGTCAGTGCAAAGATGTGATTATTTTTTTGATGTCGCCAATTTTTTAAAAAGTTTTTCTAAACTTTTTTTCTTTTCCGTCGGAAACCTGTTACAGACCATAGTCCCAGCATACCCACGGTCGTGAGTAAAATGCCTTTCAACGGCTTGCTATCTTTCCTTGTCTCCTTCGACGCTATGGCATAAGAATCTTCCGACGGAATATACTTTTCTTCCTCTGCCCGCACGACCACATCCCAGTCATTATACTCTTTACCAGTGAGATAGGTCAGCATCTCCAGTTCGTCTCTGCGCTTTTCTTTTAACTCACGCAGGTATTTCTTTCCTTCCGGGCAGCTCAGGTCGCCGGTGGCGGGATGCGTAATGATATAACGGGCCTGATAGTTCTCCATATTGGCCGTCTCCTGGAAGACGAGGTCCTGGGGGAAGGCTTTGCGGTTGTACCGAACGTGCAGACGGGTGAAGTAGACATTTCCCGAGCCGTCCTGCAGTCCGTCCTCATCGTCGTCCCCTTCCTGATGCCCCATCCACCATACTCCCGCTTGCACCAGGTCCTGTCTTGACGGCGCGCTGGCCACGCAGGGGTCGCATTTCAGATAGGTCTTAGGGCTCACGTCCCAGGCGTATTCCAGCATCGTTACCGACTTGCCCTCCATTTTCCATTGGTGCTGAAAAAGGTTGGCATAGAAATTCCCGAAGTTATTCTGCACGAACAGGGGAATGTTCTTCCCCGTCGGAAGGGAGACCGTGCGATAGTTGGCGCATTCGATCCTTCCTTTTTTACTGAAGGCGTATACGATCATATCCTGGTCGCCGTCCGCGTTGGCCATGCCGAGGCGGATCGGGAGCATGAATTTGGGAGAGCGGAAGGAGATCTGGATCGGGCGCAGGAAGTTGCCGGGCAGTTTTTTCTTTTCTTCCTCGTTGACCTTTACTACAAAGAACTTTAAGTTACTCTTTATATACGGCTCCAATACTTCATCCGCACCCTCCGGGATCTTATAGCCATTCTCCGTCAGCCAGGTCCTCAATCCCGAAGACTCTTTCGCGCTAAGAAGAAGGATATCGTATTCGCCGACGATGTATTTAGCTTCCACCCGTACGCCGAGGTCTTTCTTCGCCTTGCTCCTGCCGTATCCTACTACGACCGACTCACTCAGCGATCTGTTGGCCGCCTTGTCTTCATAATCATACATCACTCTTTCGCAGGGATTGCGGTCGTAGTATTCCACCAGCCGGGGCTGGCTGTAATCATTGAGGGTCTGGAAGATCCTTTGATCGACGACTTTGATATCCTTCTTTTCCAGCACGACGGGCACAGGCACTACCATGGCGAAATCCTTGATATTTCCTTTGAAGTCATTGTACATGGTGATCGTGCTCCGGTCGCCATCGTGTACGATAATGACCTGGGATGTCTTGTTCTTCAGTGTGCCGTCGGCTTTGCTGACGTAAAAGCCGCAGAAGGCTGCAGCATCATGGCTGATCATAGAGATCAGGATCAGCACAGCGGCTGTTTTTCTTATACCGGTTGTCATAACGGGTTTTTTAAATTTTGAAAAAATATTAAAATGAAAAGGAGACGAGGTCCATTCGAATGGGCGTGCCTTAAAGATCCTGTCGAGAACAGGAACGAGCGGAGCCGCCGCGGCCAGGACCCAGATCGACGTATTATACTTCCATTTGAAGGCCGCCAGATAGAAGGCTGCCGCCGCGATGAGGGATGCCCAGAGGATCCGCGCGAACGGATGATCCGGAGAGGTACGCGGGTCGCTGATCATAAAGAAAGTGAACAGCAACAAGCTGCCCGTCGTGATCGAATGTAGAAAATAATCCAGGGGCCACCCCAGGATAACTACCTGCCGCCACCAGGTCAATACCAGGAAGGTGAGCAGGAAGGCAAGGCTGGTATCCAGTTTCTGTACCCGGGTTACAACGATGGTCCCGAAAGTGATGGCAAGAAAAAATAATACGGCGTCATTGCCCCATTGTCCCGGCGAAAGCCAGGCGTCTTTGGTAAGCAGGAGGGTCGCCACGATCCCAAAGGCGGAAGGATTGAAAATGTGCTTGCCCCTGATGCGAAGAATATATTTAGAGGCCACGGCCAGGAAGGCCGCCAGGAGGCTCGTATACCAATGGCCCGTCTTCAATAAGAGACAGAGGCTCATTGCGCTGATCAGGGCGCTCAATCCCCAGGACGACCAGTCGCAAAAGGCGGGCCATGCCTTTTTACGCCAGCCCTCTGCGAGGTAATTGAAGGCCAGAGCGCCTCCTATGCTGATGAGATAATGAACCCAATCGGCCGTCCAGCCAAGAAAAGATAGACCATAAGACAGGAAAAGCAGCTGGAAGAGCACCTGGAAATAGCGGGGGTCGAGAGCAAATCGTTGGGCAGCCATAACATACATTTAACAGCAAGGATGCACCGAACTTCCCAATTACATAAGCCTCCAAAGAATTTTCCGATATTTTTTTCTTTTCCCGTATCTGGAAAATCTATTGTCACCGTATTGTCGTATGTGATAGAAATACCTTTGAAGATGAGAAAGAAAACGATCAGGAAGATACTGTTGGGTAGTTTATACGTATTCCTATTCCTTGTAGTGGTACTCTGTGTACATATATATATAGTCACCCGACCGAAGGCGCCCGATGCACATACTTTGGTAATGGCCCGCATCGATATCAAACAATCCATCGACCAGAGCGATTCCACGAAGATCACCCAATGGCTATATGGGCAGCCTGGCGTAGATCATGTATTGTGTAATCCACAGTCCGCCATCGTCGTCTTTACTTTTCATCCTGTGGCGACCAGCGCTGACAAGATCGTGCAAGGTTTTAAATCAAGCCTGCCTTATAATGCCGTTCGCTTCCTGCCCAGCAAGGAGGAAATGCAGAGCGGCTGCCCCATAGCATCTAATTCCATTACCTATAAGGTCTACAGTTTTTTTAACCACATTTTCTAAAAGTAAAAAGCAATTATGAAAAGAACAGCATTTGTAACATTAATGCTAGGGGGCCTTATTGTCTTATCCACGACCCAGTCCTGTCATAAGAACGACTCGACCCCACCGGCAACACTGACCTTGTATGATTCGTTAGGTGGCACAACGATGGTGGCCGATCCTGCCAATGCCGGCGCCATGATCGAGAAAGGTCGCCTGGGCATTCGTTCGGTAGTCGACAGCACTATTTTCGTCATCGCAGGCGATGCCGCTATCAATGGTCATTTTTCTGTACTGTTATCAGAAGTAGGCATGGGTAACCTCAGCGGCTTCCAGGCGCTGAGCAAGAAGCTGACCGATTTCTTCGCCGTGGCGACGGGAGCAAAGAATTATTCTTACACGGGACTTAGCATGACCGCCGCCCACGATCCTGCCCAGAATTCCCGAATGAAGAATAAGGCTTCGAATGCCGACTTCGACGCTTTCCTGGCGGATCTCGTTAAGGGCGCACAAAAGAATAATCTACCAGATTACCTGATCACGCGGGTAGGAGCCGTCACGAACACCGTGAGAACGCCCGTGGTGCAGATGTAATTCCATGGTAAAATGCAATCCCTGGACTATTGTTTGATTGATAAAAAGGGCTTCGGGCGACCGGGGCCCTTTGGTTTTTAACCCGCTCAGGCGATGATCTCCTGGAAGGATCTGCCGAAGTCCGTTCCATAGATATCCTTGTAATCTTTCAGGAATTTCTGGTAGGTGTTATTGGCCAGGGTGTGACGTTTCAGTATAATGAGGTTTTTGCATTTATAGATCAGGGCATCTTCATTCAGCTGATCGAAATAGAAGATACATTGGGTGATCTCGATGACCAGTTCAGGGTCTATCGTGTTATAATGCCTTTTAATATAGCCCAGGCAGAGGTCGATGACGGAGTTGGAGACTTCGGATTTGATATCATCGAGCCAGTTATATTCCGTCTGCAGCAGGAAGGGTCCTCTTTTAATAATATCCAGGAAGGGCCGGATCTCCGCTTTGCCAGGCTCTGAGCCAGTCTGCAGCAGGGAGACATATTTCTTATAATCCACGTAAGCGCTTTCATCCTGGACCTGGAACTGCCAGTAGCCGGACTCTTTATTGATGACGCAATTGCCGATCTTTTCCAGGATGATCTTTAGCTTAGCCAGGTTGACGGAGCGATTGTTCTTGGCATCCTTTTCCGGCTTATCGTGCCATAGGATCTCGTTCAGCGCCTCCGAGGAGATTCCTCTCCCATTCCGGATCGTATAGGTAGCGATGATCAGGAATAGTTCCTTGAGCAAAGGGGTGAACAGGCGCGTACTATCCTGGCCTTCTCTGTCGAATACCTGGAACTGACCGAAAAGGAAAATGGACGAGACGGCTGGTTGGAAGAAATGAGGTAAGGTCTCCGGCACGGGCGTGGGAGGTAAGGGCGCTTGCGTCCGTAAGGAGGGCTCGGGCGCAGGCATGCCCGTTCTCCTGTATCTTCTCCTATAAAAGTACAGAGCGGCTAGGCCGGCAAGGATAAGGGAGATAAAAAGATAACGGACCCATCCTGTATTTGTCCTGCCAGGCGTCACCCGTACCGCGTCAGTCGTTTCAAAGGGCTCGGGAGGAAAGTCCAGCGAGTAGATCTTCACCTGCGTATTCTTTTCCTTTTCAAATTCCTTCGAATAGAGAAGGGTCACGGCGATGAGCTTATTGCTCAGGGGCGAGTAATAAAGATCGGCGAAGGATTGGATGTCATGAAAGCTGTAAGGGATAGCATCTCCCGCGAGATGGTAGGCCGAGTCCGTGAGGGAACCTTCTATCAGCTGGAGGCTGGAGTTATAGCTATCATTGGAGAAGATCAGTCCATACCAGGCGCCGGCCTTCGGGCCAATGACCAGGCTATTGGCAAAAGTGAAAGGTGTGCTGAGGGTCTTAAGGGTATACAATCTTTTAAAAGAGCGCGCCTTGATATCGTAGCGGAAGAGGTCATAGTAATTCCGGGGGTCCAGCATCTGGTCGCCTGTCTGGCTGCCATAGCCGCCGATGATATAGATATATTTTCCTGAAGGATCGGCGCCCAGGCCGGAGAGATAATGCGGGGGAAAATAATCGCCGGAGGGTTTAACGCTATCCCATTGTTTTGTGGCAAACCGGTAGCGTTGTACGAGATTCTTGTATTTTAATTGTCCATAGCCGGCAATATAATACAAAGATGTATCCCTGGCGGAGACGAATTTATTGGCGTGCCAGTATTCCGTTATAGCTGAGGGCGTGAATAGGACATCCCATTGATGCCGTTCGAAATCAAAGGACGTAAGGATCTTCCTGTCCACAAAAATATCGTACAACCTGTTGCCGGTAGTATCATAGATCATCTGGTGACCCAGGATCAGTTCCTGGTGACGGCAGGGGATATAATCGATTGCAGGCTGGGCATTCCCCAAGGCAAACACGCATAAGGAATCGGAGCCTCCGACATAGATCTTATCCTGCCGCGGGTCATAGGCTACGGAAGAGTAGCCATTAATGGCGAAGGAGCTGAGCAATTCCCATTTCTGGTATTTAGGTTTTAGCCAGACCGGATTTTTTGCCTTTGCAATATGCCTGCCAACCCTGTCGTAACATAGATCGCCGGAGGTCTCATCCAGGGGCCAGAAGTATTTCAACGCATCGTTCTCAAAGATCTTAACGTCTTTGACCTTCATGGGAGGAATATCCCTTGTCTTGAATTTCTGAAAATCATTGGCTCCCCATAAAAATTTAAAACAGCTGCCGGTAAGAGAGAGGTTGCAAGTACCGATCTTTTTTCCATTCACGGCAAAGGAGAGCGTATGGTTTTCCAGATCGAATTTCAAGGCGAAGGCATTCCATTCCTTATACAGTTTCAGGCTATCCAGGAAAAAACTGATGCCGGAAAAGTTCTCCCCGACGATGACTTTGAAGGTACTGGTGGGCTGATTGTAGATCAGATCGATGTTCTGGTTGTTGGCTATGATACGAACGATATAACCAAAGGTGATCTCGTGAACGGAACGAAAGCTGATATCGAAGGTAAGTTCAAAGTTTTTTTTAAGGCAAAGCGAATCCTCCGGCGTGAGGTCAAGGCAGGTCCTTTTTTCCTGAACGACCTCGTGACTGTTAAAAGTCAAACCATAGGACTGGGCAAAACCGTTAACCGTAAAAAGTATGGCGATTGAGATGCTATAGATGTACCTCCTCATAAGCAGTGGTAAAAATAAATCTTTTTCCCAAATAGAAGAGGTTATATTCAACGCTCAGCAAGGCTTGTATGCGCCGGGACAGAGAGGGTGGATCTTATTCCTTCCAGATCGCGAGGATCGCCTCTTCGTCACCCAGTCCTTCGGGGACTGCGGGTCCCGGATCATTTGCATAGTACCATTTATGGTTGTCCAGCGGTGAGCGCATCGTCCGGCTTCCGGGCATTTGCAGGTAACCGTTCGGGTCCGTACGCCGCACCCAATCCTGCGCATAGTGCAGCCAGTCACGACGATAGGCTTTTGGCTGGTGGGCAAACCAGGTGATCTCGTCATAGCCCCAGATCCAATCGAAGCCGCCTTTCGACTGGCCGGGCTGACCGGGTCCGCCGCTGACGCCGTAGTTATCGAATTCCACCAGATAGGGAAGGTGCTCGCAAGTCCAGCCGCTGTAGGTGGTCCCGCCCTTACTCCTGTTATAAAGACCATCGGAGAATCCCAATTTAAGGATGGCTTCCTGCGGGCGATCGGGAACTTCCATGATCCTCAGCGGAAAAGCGTGAAAATCCAGCAGGAGCCGTCCTTCCCGCACCAGGCCACCACCCGGCGTATGTGCGTCACAGAGCACCATATGCCTTCGGGCATGCAGAACGGCATAGGACCGCGCAAGGGTGAAGACCTTCGACCAGATGGCCAGATCGCGATCGTTCGCATTCATCAATTCCACCTGGCCGTAGTGGATGGCCTCGAATCCCAGGTCGATGTAAGATGCCGCGAGGAAATAGAACCAAAGCTGTGTCTCCGTCCGGCTGACATCCGGGACAGAAGCGTCTTTTCCCCACTGGTCTTTACGTCTTCCATCCGCATAGAGCATATCCTCATAACGAAAATTCCTTTTCCCGACCGGCAAGCCCAGGGCCGTAAAGGCCCAACCGGGCACCGGCACCTGCTGCACTTTTGTGCTGACGATCTCGAAGATGCAGGCTTCCAGGATCATTTCCGGATCGGCTGCGTGGACTTTCGGGACCTGTTGCCTGGCTCTTTCGAAATTGCTTAGCAGGCGGTCCTCGCCGCCCCATAGGCAAATGCTGCGCCCGATGAATTTAGCGCCGACGCGCCGGAGCATGCGGATATTATCGTCGAGGTCGCCCCTACCATTGAGCAGGCCCTCCATGGAGATGGCCCGGGACAGGTAGTTTTCCAGGGTTTCCCGAGAGATCGTCCTGTCGAAACGGTAATTACTCTCCTGATTGCCGACCAGCGTATAGGTGCGCCCGGCCTGTGTGGGCAGATCGTATTCCAGGACTTCGCGGGCCCTGGGTTGGGTATCGGTCGGGGGATCTTCTTTTGCCGGGGCATGGATGATCGGGCTGGCCGTCATCTCTGTCCGGTAGAATGGATTGGGGTTGGAGCCCAGGGCTTTTTTCAGGGGGATCGTTCCCACGCTCTGCAGGGCTCCTGCGCTGCGTATGCGGCAGTTGCCACCCAGCCCCGACCGGATGACCAGCTTCGTGATCCGATGGTCCTTCCACGCAAGCTCCACGATGTCGAAGCCACCTCTTGCGCGCAGCCCCTTAATGCTGCCATCTTTCCAGGCCCGCGGCAAGGCGGGCAGGAGATGAATGGCCCCGTCACTACTCTGCAGGAGCATTTCCACGATGCCGGCCGTGCATCCGAAATTACCATCGATCTGGAAAGGAGGATGGGCGTCGAAGAGATTGGGATAAGTGCCGCCGCCGCCCTGGTTTTTTCCAACGGGAGATAACTGATCTTTTATTAGTTTATAGGCATGATCGCCATCCTGGAAGCGGGCCCATAGGTTCACTTTCCAGCCCATGGACCAGCCGGTGGAGACATCCCCGCGATAGAGCAGTGAAGTGCGGGCCGCCGCGAACAATTCCGGGGTCCTGTAGGGTGAGATCTGATTGCCGGGATAAAGGCCGAAGAGATGGGATACGTGGCGGTGCCGGTCATTGGGATCATCCAGGTCCTGCATCCATTCCTGCAACTGCCCGTATTGTCCTACCTGCATAGGGGGCAGACGCCGGCGGGCGGCTTTTAATTTTTCCACCAGTTCCTTATCCCTACCCAATGTGCCGGCGGCGCGGATGGTGTTGGAGAAGAGCTCGAAGACCAGTTGGTTGTCCATGGTAGTGCCGGCGGCGATGGAGGTGCCGGGGAGGGTTTTCGGATTGTTCTCCGGTGATATGGAGGGAGCAACCACCAGCCATTTATGCAAGGGTTCTTCGACGAGGAAATCGAGATAGAAGAGGGCTGCCCCTTTCAGGGCGTCGTAGACGGAAGCGAGATATTTTTGATCGCCATTATACAGGTATTTTTCCCAGAGATGCCGGCTCAGCCAGGCCCCGCCCATGGGCCACATGGCCCAATAGATGCCATCGACGGGGCCGGTGATACGCCATAGGTCCGTGTTGTGGTGGGCTACCCAGCCGCCGGCCCCGTACATGACCCGCGCCGTCTCCCGGCCGGTAACGGACAATTCCTTCACCATTTGGATCAAAGGCTCATGCATTTCCGGCAGGTTGGCTTCTTCCGCGGGCCAGTAATTCATTTCCGTATTGATGTTGATGGTATACTTGCTGCCCCAGGGCGGGTCCATATGCGGGTTCCAGATGCCTTGCAGGTTGGCGGGTTGGCCGCCCGGCTGTGAGGAGGAGATCAGCAGGTATCTCCCGAATTGAAAATAGAGGGCGGCCAGTTGCGGATCGTTGCCTTCGGAGAAGTCACGCAGACGGATATCCGTAGGGTTTCTTATCGAATCCGTCGTACCCAGATCCAGTTTCACCCGGTCGAAATATTTTTTATAGGCCGCGATATGATCTTCCAGGAGCCGGGCATAGGGTTTGGCGAGGGCCTTCACCAGGTAGCGGGTCGCGCGGGCCCCTTCATCGGCGCTAAGGTCTTTGTAGTTAACATAATTGGAGGCAATGGAAATATAGAGGGTGACGGTATCCGCCTTCTCTACCCGGATGGCGCTATCCAGTGCGGTAAGGCGACCTCCCGTGGTACGGACCCTTGCGATGGATTGGAATTTCACCTGGCCTTTCACGCCATCATGATCGGAGGTCGTACCGGAAAGGACCAACTCATCCTTCCCTTTAACGGAAACGGATGACCGCTGCGGACTGGAAAAGAAGGCTGTCAGATCAAGGGAAGCAGGCCGGTCGGCAGTAAGGCGGATGATGATGACCTGGTCGGGAAAAGAGGCGAAGGCTTCCCTTGTATAGGTAGTCCCATCGACCTTATAGGTAGTTGTCGTGACCGCTCTTTCCAGATCCAGCTCCCGATAATAATCCCTGGCCGCCGCATGACCGGGAAGGACGAGGCGAAGATCGCCCACCGGCTGGTAGGTCATCCCATTGATCTTTTCAGACCTTATTTTTTCAGCGGCCAGCGCGGCGGCTTCTTTATTCTTTCCGTCGAAGATCCATTGCCGGATCTGCGGCAGGGCGGCCAGCGCGTTGGGGTTGTCGTTACGATTAGGACCGCCGCTCCATACGGAAGATTCATTGAGACGGATATATTCGCTGTCGGGATTCCCGTAGACCATGGCGCCGAGGCGGCCGTTGCCGATCGGTATGGCTGATTCCCAGCGGTCGCCTGCGGGGGCGAGGTAGTGAGTGGCGAGATGGTGAGTGGTCAGTGGTGAGTGGTGAGGTAGGTGAGTAGTGAGTGGTGAGTGGTGAGATAAGTGTTCGACAGGGTTTGTAAGTGGTTTGGCTGAGGTCTGCGAAAGGCAGAATTGTCCGATCAGCAGGAGGGATAGGGTGATTGTTGTAGCAGTTAACAAAAAGCCGGAGGAATGCTTCATGGGTCTAGTAATTTTGTTTTTGTGAACCTGTGCCCCAGCGCCGATTCGGCTTAGGACCCATTGTCAGTTCCAGGGTGCCGCCGTCCATCAGCTGCCTGTGTGTGAACCAGGGAGTATCGATGGTCTTTCCGTCGAACTTCGCATCCTGAATATACTTATTTACCGTGGAGCAATGGTGGGCGATGAGGGTGAATTTTCTACCTCCGGGCAGGTCGATGGTGACCTTTTTAAAGAGGGGGCTTCCGATCGTGTAAAGAGGTATGCCCGGCGTCAGGGGATAAAATCCCATAGAGGAGAAAACGACGAAGGCGGACATCCCGCCGCCATCTTCATCGCCCGGCATGCCGAAGATATTATCTCTGAACCAGACGTCCAGCAGGAACCGTATCCGCTGCTGTGTTTTCCAGGGTGCGTCCGTAAAATTATACAGGTAGGGGATATGGAAGCTGGGCTCATTGCCCATCGAATATTGTCCCACCAATCCCGTCGCATCGGGGAACTTGAGCCAGAAGTCATTCCTGGAACGGTCCAGTCCTTCGCGGAACAGCTGGTCGAGTCTTGCTTCGAAGGCTTTTTTACCGCCCATCAGATCGATGAGGCCCGGTATATCCTGCTGCACCTGCCATAAATAGGTCCAGCCATTATTCTCATCGTAATAGTCGCGCCCGCCGGGGCCGCCATCGAATTTCGGATCTATATCAATCCAGTTGCCCTTGTCATCTTTCGGCAGGAAGAATTGCCGTTGGTCGTTCCAGAGGTTCTTATAATTAAGCCCTCTTTTCGAGAATTGCTCATAGTCTTCCTGGCGGCCCAGATCCCTGGCCAGCTGTCCCAGGGCCCAGTCGTCGTAGGCGGCGCCCAGGGTAACGGCCACTGCCTGGCGTCGTTCGAAGGGATGCACCTGCTCAACCGTCTCTTTTTCGCCGGGCTGCAGGGCGGGGAAGTACCCTTTGCTGTGATAGATATCGTCCAGCGGGGTTTTAGCGCCATTACGCCAGGGAAGGAGTGTCGCCTCCAGCGCATTCTTCTTCATACCCGCGTATGCTTTTTCCAGGTCAAAATTCTTCAGCCCTTTCCGCCAGGCGTCTAAAAAAATAATGGAGGAGTGAAAGCCGTTCATGCAGGCATGATCGCCGAAGATAACGGGAAAGGTAGGCATCCATCCGCTCTGTTCGTACATGCGGACATAGGATTGCAGCATATCTTCTTCCCGGGAGGGGTCCAGGATCATACGGAGAGGATGCAGTGCCAGGTAGGTATCCCAGGACCAGTCATCTACATAGAAGGGGCGCGTGTCCCTGTTGACCCGCCGATTGAAGCCGCTATAATAAGAAGAGTCTTCCGTGATGTCCACCATTCTTTCCTGGCAGCGGTATAAGGCCGTATAAAAAGATCGCTTCTGCGCTTCCGTCCCGCCCTCTACTTTTATGCGGGACATGGATTGCGACCAGATGTTTTTAGCTTCTTCCATCACCGCTCCGAAGCTTTTATCCTTTAACTCTTCATCGAAATTCCTTTTAGCCTGAGCGGGGCTGATATAGCTGATGGCATACCGGAATTCAATCTTCCTGGCAGCGGCGGGAAAGCTGGCATAGGCTTTACGTCCATTGTCCATGACCCCGCCCGTTGCGGCCGTGTTGAATACGCCGTACATATAGACCTTTACATAGCCGTTGTAGGTCTCCATGCCACTGATCTCCGTGGGTGAATGGAAATGCCATTCCGAAGGGCCGTCATTGTACCGATCGAAGAGGATCGTGCGTTCACCTTTTTGCGGAAAGACGAAGCGGTAGACGCCTGTTTTTTTACCGGGTGTAAATTCGATGCCGATGCCGTCATCGATCAGCCAGTTGGAATAAAGCCAGGGCCGGAGGACCTCCAGGTTATGGTCGTAGTTCATCTTCATGGCCCAGGTATCGATCCCGGGCTTTTTTGCGGAGGGCTTTATGGAGAACACCTGGCCCAGCCGGTGGGAAACGATGGTCAGGGGGAAAGCAGAGATCTGGTCATCCATATAGTCTTGTCGTTGCGGGGTCATCCGGATCAGCTGGTTGGGAAGATGCACCGTTGGGCGGGTAGGTTCCAGGAGCTGGCCTACGTTCCCGATGGTCGGATCGATATAATCGATGTTGGGCCTGGGGGCAGGAATGGAGTCCCCGGCAAAGGCAGGAGACCCCGGGCAGCAAAAAAGCAAAAGGAGAGCGGGCAAAAAAAGGTGAAGGAGGCTTCCGGCGTTTCTTTTCATTATGGACTTGTTGGGCAAATGTCAGGTGAGTGATCCTGCAATTAAGGGCTGAGGGATTAATGAGAAGGCTAATAATCGATTAACGGGGAAAATTAATGAGGTGAGTTGTGAGTGGTGAGATAAGGGGGGATTGCTGATTTTGAGATTTGGGGATTGAGGGGTAAGTAGGGATGATCATAGGATCTCTAATTCAATACGGGTGTTGTTATGATCGATGCGGAGCGGTATCGCCTCGAGGCCCGGCACAAAATTAAAGATCCTTTTGCCGGTAGAGGGGAGGAGGAGGATGGGATGGTCCGATGAAAGTTTCAGTTTGGCGGCTCCTTTGTCCAGCAGCAGGGTCCGGGGATCGATAAAACGGAAGGGTTCCCCGGAAGGGGATATGAGGGGGAAAATGATGGCGGGCTGGCCGGAAAGCGCGGCCGGATGCCCGAAAGGCTGGCCGGAGGAAGGCCCGGTGGGTGGAGCCTTATCCCAGTTGAACTGGAAGATGACCTTGTCGTCCGTGAAAGCATAGGTCAGTTCCGTCCTGATCTCTCCGGAAGGTGGATGTTGCTGGTCTTTATCTACCAATGCGGACCGGGTATGCACGACCAGGCGGGAAGGGGTCTCTTCCACCTCGATAACTGCTTCGAGGTCGCAGCTATTCATATAGACCGATCCGCCGGACCTGTATTCGATACGGGGTGTCAGGGGCATGGAAAAAGGATCTTTATCGGGCTGCATATTGCCGGCCTCGAAGAGCTGATATTCGTTCATGCTGCCAGCCAGCAGGGGGCCTGTTCTTTCATGCCAGAGCAGGGTGAGCGCTCCGCCGGAGGCATGACCATTCTTCGTCTTTTTGTATTCGCGGTCATAACCCGTGACCGTTGCCCGATAGCCTCCTTTGGACAGGAGCCAGGTCTGGATATCGCTGAAAAAGCGACTGCCGTAAATCTTTTCACGGGGGAGGGTTATTTCGGGGAGAGTTGTCGCGGAGAGCGTTGTCGCGGGGAGTGCCGATCCGGGAGCAGGGGGGTAATCCTGGATCGTCGTCAACGCTTTTATATGGGAGAAGGTATGATGAACGCAAACAGGCACGCCACGGGAATGGTTATGAAGTCCCCCGTTGAGCAGACCTTCCTTCGTGCATTTCTGCAAAAGGCGGGTGTTTTGCAGGGCCGCTTTATAAAACACGGGATCCCGGTGGGCCAGCAAGGCATAGGCTGTCTGGCAGCCATCGGAAGTACGGCTGCCCCAGTAGGTCCATTTATAGTTCCGCGTTCCCCAGCTGTTGTCCCAGCCGCCATCCGGCAGCAGGAATTCCATGTGCGTTTGCAGGGACCGGGTCACAGCCTGCAATACTTCTTCGTCCTTTGCCATCAGACCGTACATCGACAGTGCGGGCAGGGATTCTTCCACATTATAGCCCAGGTCGACGGAAAAGCAACCTTTTTTGCTGGACTGATAATAGGGATCGCCTTCCCCGGATAGAAATCCGTCTTTGGAAGAGATGAAGCGGAGCGCCTGGTGCGCCAGGTCTTTTCCTTTTTCTTTAAATTCCGGGACGTCCAGCAGATCGCCTAAAAGAAGGAGACCATAGGAAGCGGAGATGGGATAGTTGATATTGCCATAGTCGATGGTGAAGGTCTTATGAATATAATCGCCCGCCTTATGCAGGCGGGTGCGCAGCTCTTGCCGGAAGGCCGGGTCCATGAGGCCGCCATGATTCTTCAGGGTCTCGCCCAGGGAAATGGCGGAAAATACCGTTGTTCCCTGCCAGGAACCTTTTTGGGGCTCGTTCAGCCATGAACCATCGGCCTGGCTCACCCGCCGTTCCATCCAGCGATAGAGTAAGAGAGCGGCATCGCTGTATTTGCTATTCTTTGTTGTGGCGGCCAGTTGAAAGAAGGGATAGATCGCATCGCCCGACCGGCCATGGACGGCCTGATCCGCCGGGCACCAGATGCCACCGTAATCATCGGAATGGGATCTGTCCGTCACCTGTAAAGCAAGGAGGGCAGCGGCCCATTGCTGCTGCAGCCGGCTGCTCAGTGTGTAGAGTTCGGAGGGCTGGCCGGGGGAATTACCGGAGACGGAGAAAGGAGGGTCCAAAAGAAATGGACTGAGAAGACCGGAGGGATTGCCGATCAGGGCTCCTCCCGCCATCGCCGATGTCCTGATAAAATCCCTCCTGGATGCCATGAAAATTCATTTAACGGTGTTGGTCGATGAGAATCGTATTTCCGTCCGGATCGGTGAGCATAATGCCTGCCGGTCCTGTAGTATTCTCGTCTACTTCGGTGATTAATTGGATGCTGCTATTTTTCAGTTGTCGTTGAATTTCCCGAACATCATCAAAATTCTCTATGTTATGGGCATTTTCATCCCAACCGGGATTGAAGGTCAGAATGTTGTTCGCAAACATTCCCTGGAACAGTCCGATCAGGGAATTCTCATTTTTCATGATGAGGTATTTTTTATTTATATCGCCTGCGAAAACTGCGAAGCCAAGGTTCTCATAAAACTGTTTGGAAGCGTTAATGTCCTTGACGCTAAGGCTTATAGAAAATACTCCTAGTTTCATATTTTTTATTTTATTGTTATTATTGAGGGAAGGTACAAAATCAGGGCATAAAAAAAGGGCTGTATAGAAATACAGCCCGGCACATACGTGCTTGTTGAACAAAAAATCAGTATCCGTCATTCTGTATCAGATCTGGTTTGTTCCGGTCGATCTCCGTCTGGGGGAAGGGCCAGAATTCATAGGCATCTTTGTACATTGTTTTTACGTTGGGGACCAGGGGGTTCTGCACGAAGCCATCCAGCTTCTGTTTGGCGATGCCCCATCTCCGCAGATCGAAATATCTTTCTCCTTCCAGGGCCAGCTCGATCCTTCTTTCATGGCGGATCTTCTGACGCATACCATCCTGGTCAAGGCCAGCTGGAAGGCCGGGCATGTTGACGTCGGGGCGGGCGCGCACTTCATTGACCTGCTGGTAGACGCTGGCATCGGGGCCGACCGCTTCGTTCTGCGCTTCTGCATACATCAGCTTAACATCGGCATAGCGCAGCAGTACGTAGTCCTGGTCATCGACAATACCAGACTGGGGGTTCGACACTTTTGGATCCAGCCATTTTTTGGTAGGGTAGAATCCGGGAACCCATTCGGCCGGACCCGGCGTTGCTACGCCATCGAATGGCCAGCCCTGCGCCTTTGTATCGCCGGGGAAGAAAAAGGTCATGGTTTTTCGGGGGTCACCCGCTTCGTACTCATTGATCAGATCCTGTGTACCAAGAAGGTCCTTCCAGCCGGAACCTATCAGCATTACGTTAAGCGAATAAGAATGCGGTACGGCAGGCGCCTGGTATTGTACGGAGAAGAGGATCTCCTTGCTGGATTGCTGATCGGGTTTATAAAAATTGGCGGAGTATTTCGGGTTCAGGGAAAATAAATTTCCCGTGATGATCGACTGAGCCAGGGAGGCTGCCTCCGCCCATCTTTTTTCGAATAATAGCACCCGGACCTTATATCCCTCTGCCGAGGCCTTGACCGCGTGGCCGGCCGAGTAAGCCGCATCCGGCAGGTAGGCGATCGCCGAATCGAGATCGGCCTCTACCCTTTTCAGTACGTCTGCCCGGGGTGATTTCGCCATGGTGGCTTTGTAATCGAAGCTGTAAGGGTCCGCGGTGACCAGCGGGGCATTCCCATAGAGCTGTGCCAGGAAGAAATAATAAAAACCACGGAGGAAGAGGGCTTCTCCCCGGTATTGTTTCAATTTATCACCTGAAAGCACTTTCCCCACATTTGCCAGGAAGGAGTTGGTGGCAGCGATCCCTTTATAACAATTGTTATAGTAATCGCTCTGAAATCCGCCGCTCGTTGGCGTAAGGCCTCCTATCAGGGCGTTCTGTGATCCGCCGATAGAGTGCTGGCTATAAGAATTATCGCTATAGTTCTCCCACCATAGCCCTCCATAAATATCGTAGCCCGAATTGGCGTACAGGGTACCGTAGAGACCTGTCAGGCCCAGATCCGCATCGGAAGGGGCTTTCCAGAAAATGCTTTTATCCAATTTATCGGGCGGGGTGATATCCAGTTTCTTACAAGAGCTCATGAAGATCGTTGTCCCAATGATCAGGAGCATTATATAGTTGATAGTCGCTTTCATTTTGTCAATCGTTAATGGTTAGAATTGAATGGATGCTCCGAAAGTAAATGTCCTGTTTTGCGGATAGTTGGCAAATCCATACCATGCATCCGGTTTGTTGTTGATATCCAGTCTTTCCGGGTCTGTCGCCTGTTTCAACGGCGTGAAGAGCGCCAGGTTATCCACGGAGAAGTACATACGAACGGATCGGATCCCTTTAATGATCTGTGCAGGGATCGTGTACCCGATCTGCGCGTTCTTTATCCGCATGAAACTGGCATCATACAAATGAAAAGTGGACTGATAACCTGTGATCCGCTGGTAGCCATAGTATCCCAGGTAGATCTTGGGCATTGTTTTGGAAGGATTGGCAGGGGTCCAGCGATTCAGCCAATCGGTGGTTGGCATAGCGCCCTGCGCAAAGGGATCCGTCCCCCATTTGTACAGGTACAGTTTATTTCCATAAGAGCCGTAGAGCTGAACGGAAAAGTCGAAATGTTTATAATTCGTACCCAGTGTAAAGGAGTATTCGAATTTAGGATACTGTCCTGCCGTGACCCGTCTATCATCCGAATTCACTTTTCCATCTCCGTTGATGTCTTTGTATTTAATATCGCCGGGGGTAGGAGAGCCGCCCAGGGAAGACTGATCGGGGGCTTTATCGATCTCCTGCTGATTCTGAAAAATACCATCCATCACGTAGAGGTAGAAAGAATTGATGGGTTGTCCATTGCGCATGATGGTCTGACCGTCGGGGCCACCGATCTCATCCTTCCCGAAGGATTCCAGCTTGTTGCGATAGGTCTGGAAATTCGCCACGGCATAATAGCCCAGATCCTTGCCCACCTTATCCTGGTATTTCAGGCTGAATTCGAAGCCTTTGTTCCGTACGGCTCCGTCATTGACGGTGGGAGGGTCCAGACCGAGCCAGGCCGGCACCTGTGATCCTCTTAAGATATCGAAGGTGTACTTATTGAACCAGTCGGCCGAGAAGGTCAGTTTGTTATTGAGAGCCGTCATGTCGACGCCGATGTCAAATACGCGGGTAGTTTCCCAGGTGAGGTTAGGATCCACAATTCCCTGGGGAACAAAGCCCGTGCTGACGTTCCCTGCAAAGGCATAGCTGTTCTGTCTTAGCGTAAGCTGGTACGGATAGGTGCCTATGTTCTGATTGCCCAGTTGACCCCATGAGCCACGGAGTTTCAGGTCGTTCAGCCAGTTCACATCCTGCAGGAAAGCTTCTTTTGAGAGGCGCCATCCGCCGGAAAAAGAATAGAACAAGCCTCCACGGGTATCTTTCGGGAGCCGCGAAGTCGCATCATACCGGACGCTGCTGCCGAACAGGTATTTGTCGTTGTAATCATAGTTCAGGTTGCCATAGAAGGAGCGGATGACCCACTGGGAAGAAGTGCCGTTGTTCGCCTGTCCATTGGCGGACCCTGCATCCAGCTCGATCAGGGAGTTGGTAGGATAACCGAGGCGGGAAGCATTCATCTGGGTGTAATTGTCCACTTCCTGCTGCGCGCCTCCCAGCAGTGTCAGGTTATGTCCGTTGAAATTACGCTGGTAGTTGAGCTGGCTGTAGATGGTGGTATGGATCTCGTCGTTCTCGTTCTGATAAAGGCCGGGGCTGCTGCCTCCATCATAGTTCCTGGAGAAAGACAGATCGTTGTAATAATATTCGGGTATAGTTGGACGAAAGTCCTTGCTTTTGTTCATGTCGAAGGTAATACCGGCCCTGTTCTCCCATTTCAGGCCTTTGATGATATCGACATCCAGGGAGACGTTACCCTGGCCGTAATAATCGGGATTTTTTGTACGGACCTGTGTGGCCGTGAGCACCGGGTTCTTATTACCCAATTCATTTGGATAGGCTTTGTTGATCCAGAGTCCATCTGCCGTACGGGCGGGATATAAGGGAGATTGCGACAGGGTGGAGATATAGAGATCCGTGCTGTTAACGAAGGGATAGAGCCGGTTGGCATACCGCAGCTGGATATTCGTACCGAGGGTCACGCGCTTGTTCAGTTTGGAGGTAAAACCGAGATCCACCGTATATTTCTTATACTCGAAGCCCAGCATACTGCCCGGCTGGTCGGTATAACCCAGGCCCAGGCTATAGCTGGTGCCTTCTTTTCCGCCGGTGAGGTTGAGGTAATGATTCTGAACGGTGGCGGTGCTGAACATATCGTTCAGCCAGTTGTGATTGGGGTATTTGACGCGGTCGGTGGCATTCTTGTACAGGTCGATCTGTGCCTGCGTATAGATCGGAGCATTCCCGGAGTTCGCTTCCGCCTCGTTGAGCAATTCCATGTATTGTGCGGAATTCGTCACCAGTTTGGGAAGGCGGGTGGGGGTGGAAAAGCCGATATTATAATTATAGGAGAGCGAAAAGACACCGCCCTTCCCTTTTTTGGTCTTGACGACGATGACCCCGTTGGCGCCCCTGGAACCGTAAATGGCGGCGGAGGCGGCATCTTTCAAGACGGTGACGGATTCGATGTCGTTGGGGTTGATGACGGAAAGGTTGCCCGGAAGGCCATCGACGATCACGAGGGGATTGTTGCCGGCGCCGCTAAAGGTGCCGATACCGCGTATGCGCAACTGGAGGTTCTCATTGCCCGGCTCGCCGGAGTTCTGGACGACCGAAAGGCCCGGCAGCTGACCTTGCAGCAGGGAAGTGGGATCGGTGGCCACCCGCCTGGTCATTTCTTCGCCGGTGACGGATACGACGGCGCTGGTGAGCTTACGTTTTTCCTGGGTGGCATATCCTGTGATGACGATATCCGCCAGTTTAGAGACCATGACTTTCAGGGAGACCCGGATCATGCCTGCGGACGTAACTTTCATTTCTTTCGGTTCGAACCCGATCGAGGAGAAGACAAGGGTGCCCCCGGAGGCTGGAACGGGCAGGGAAAATCGTCCTTCGGCATCCGTAAAAGTGCCCGTGGTAGTACCTTTTAGTTTTACGCTGACGCCTGTCAGGGGTTGTCCTGTGCTATCCGACACGACCGTCCCCGTGATATCGATGGGCGCCGGCGGCTGGACGGGCTCTTCTGCCCTGGTAAGAACGGGGGGTTGCTTTTTAATGACGACGATCTTATCGACCAGGGACCAGGTGAGGGGCTGGTCGTTCAGGCAGATGGAGAGCACTTCCTCGATGGAGGCGTCGGTGACCTTAATATTGATATTTTTCGCCAGCCGGAGAAGCTTTTCCTGGTAGAAGAACTGGTATTCGCTTTGCCGTTCGATCTCCTTAAAGATGGTCTTCAGGGGGACGTTGTTGCGGGAAAGGGTGATTTTTTGCGAATAGCCGCTGGCAGAGACGTGCAGGCAGGCGGCAAGCAAAAAAATGGATGTTAGCTTCATGATCAGCAAGATTTTAACGAAGCCCTCCCTCTTGCGAAAAGGGGGTTTGGAAAGCAATCGTAAATGCATAACTTTGTTTTGTTTAGGTTAATTAATAAGCAGTAGTTACCAGCTTGTTTACCGATGCCTGTTTACAGGCAGAAAATAGCCTAGATATCCAGCCAGCAGTGTTGCCGCACTACTGGCTTTTTATATAGGCTATGGCAGGACCATAATTTTTTTCCCCTCTATTTTAAAGTGAATTTCATATTGTTCCAGAACCTGTAATAATTTCGAAAGGGGTACGCTCCGGGGGATCTTTCCCGAGAACCCATCCTCTGTTATCTGCCCTTTAAAGTCGACTTCCACGTCATACCATCGGGACACCTGCCGCATCAGCATATAGATATCCGTGTTGTTGAACCAGAAATAGCCGTCCTTCCAGGCCGTTTCGATGCCCGTATCCACATTTTTAAGGACGGTGATCTCCCCTGTCGCCGCCAGTCTAGCCTGTTGTCCCGGGGCCAGCAGTTGGGATGTTCCCTGTTTTTTCACCTTCACGGCCCCTTCCAGCAGGGTGGTCCTTACCGTTGATTCATCCGTGTAGGCATTTACATTGAAGTGAGTGCCCAGGACCTCGATCTCGGCGCCGTTGACCTCCACCTTAAAGGGCATGGAAGGGTTCTTCGCCACTTCGAAATAGGCTTCGCCCGTGATCTCCACTTTCCGTTCGCTGCCTTTGAAGGCGGCGGGGAAGCGTATGGAGGAGGCTGCATTCAGCCAGACTTTGGATCCGTCGGATAAGACCAGCTGGTATTGATTGGCGCGGGCCGTGGCGATGGTATTGAAAAGCAGGGGTTCCCGGGTGTTCCCCTGGCCGGCGTTCGTATAAGAGATCTGCCCGTTCAATTTGATCACTTTCGTATTTCCCTGTTGGGCCAGGCCGCCATTGGCCGCGCTATCGAGGGTGATCGTCCGGCCGTCGTCCAGGGTAAGGGTGGCGTTGTTGGTCCCGGGGGGGAGATCGGTGGTTTGTGAGTAGGAAGTGGTGAGTGGTGAGGTAGGAAGTGGTGAGTGGTGAGGTAAGAAATACAGTGTTATGGTGCCGCCGAGGAGCAGGATAGCGGCTGCTACGGACAGTTTCTTCCAGTTGGTCAGGGAGAAAATGCGGGGACGGGTCTGTTCCGGCGTTATTTTTTCATGGATCAGGGCCAGGAGGCGTCCTGATTGGTCGTGTTGGGAGACCGGGCTGGCCATATCGGTGATGAACCGGTCTTCCATGAGACGGCGCATCTCTTCCTGACCCGGAGTATCCAGGTATTGGAGCAGCCAGCGGCGATCTTCCTCCGACCAGTTATCAGTTTCGAACAGGCGTTCCAGCCTCTCTTTATTATTATTAGTGTTTTCCAAGACCTGGGTTTGTAGTAAATACGCACGGGGGGTGGAAAAGGGGGGGTAGTCAGTGGTCAGTTGTGAGTGGTGAGGTAGGTAAGGGATGAGATGAGGAGCAGACGAGGGGGAAGGGTAGGATTATTGGCAGAGCAGGAGGACGGGGAGGAGGACGGCGGAGGTCCCGGGATGGCTGCGGCTGTATTCTTTGATGAAAACAACGGCGGCAGATAGGTACTCCTTGACGGTATATTTGGAGATATGCAGTTCCATAGCCGCTTCCTCATAGGATTTGCCCTGCAGTTTACAGAGTTCGAAGACCCGTCGCCGCTGGGGCGAAAGGCAGGCCATGGCATTTTCCAGGATTGTCCACTGGGCGGCATATTTACTTTCCTCCACGGCAGTATCTTCAGGGACCTGTTGCAGCTCCTGGCGGAACAAGGATTCCCGGAGGTTCTTGCGGAGCAGGCTAACGGAGCGGTGGTAACAAAGGATGAAAAGCCATCCGGCCAGGGATCTTTGAGGGTCGATGGTCTGTCTTTTTTCCCAGAGGGTAATAAAAACGTCCTGGAGCACATCTTCGGCGAAGGCTGTATCGCGGGTAATTTTTAAGGCATTACAGTACACCGGGTGAAAATATTTGCGATAGAGCTCGTTAAAAGCATCCATATCACCCCCAATGAGACGGCTGGCTAACTCATTTTCATTATGGCATGCGTC